>Ga0209013_10000059_pt1 | contig 74746 bp, 48 predicted proteins | sample Cruoilmetagenom2_FD_187291 | JGI IMG/M metagenome (GOLD analysis project Ga0209013, IMG submission 187291) | Oil polluted marine microbial communities from Coal Oil Point, Santa Barbara, California, USA - Sample 2 (SPAdes) (version 2) | ecosystem: Environmental > Aquatic > Marine > Oil seeps ... | reverse complement strand
TCTGGTCGAGCGCAGTCGAGAGCTTCTTTGAAACCTATACCGTTCTCGACTGCGCTCGTATTCTATGATTAAACCAAATAAAAACATTATAAATTTATTTAGCTAATATTCAATATTTTAAATATTGATTTTTCTATGCACTTATCTACTGACCTCTATAAAAACTTATTAATTATTATTCAAATTTTGCTCACTAAAGTTGATTTTAAACACCCCTTTTGGAGGTTAGGAGGCTTAACAAATTCTAGGTAATTGTTCTCCCATTAAAGGAGTCACAATTCGTTTTCCTCCAATTAAACTTTCCATTACTACTTTATTTGGATGTTCCTTAGTAAATTCACCAATAAGAGCAGCATTTATTCCTTTTTCATGATTTTTCATAAATTGCAAAACTTCTTTTTCAATACTAGCATCTACCACTACTATAAAAACTCCTTCATTTGCCACATAAAGCGGATCTAAACCCAACATTTCGCAAGCTGCAGCAACTTGTTTTTCTATTGGAATATTAACTTCTTTTAAATCTACTCCCTTAGAAATATCGTTTGCTATTTCATGTAATACCGTACCTAAACCGCCTCGTGTGGGATCTCTGAACATTTTAATTTTATTTCCAAACATATCTAATAAATCCTTTACCAAAAAGTTTAAATTTGTGGAATCACTTTCTATGGAAGATTCAAATTGTAAACCTTCTCGTTCGCTCATAATAGCCATTCCGTGTTGCGCAATAAATCCGTTTACTATTATTTTATCCCCATCCTTTATATTATGAACCGAAATATTTGCCTTTGAATGCATTTCTCCAAAACCGGTAGTATTAATAAATAATTTATCGCCTTTACCTCTTTCAACCACTTTAGTATCCCCTGTAATTATTAAAACACCACTTTCATCAGCCGCTTTTTTTATTGAAGTTACCACTTTTATAAAATCGGTTACTTTTAACCCTTCTTCAATAATAAATGCTAAGGATAAATATTTAGGAATTGCGCCGCACATAGCAACATCATTTACTGTTCCATGCACCGCTAAACTACCAATATCACCTCCTTTATAAAATATAGGAGTTATTACAAAACTATCCGTAGAAATGGCTATTTCCCCTTTAATTTCAACAATAGCTCCATCGTGCTTTTGATCTAAAAAAGGGTTACTGAAGGTTTTAAAAATTATATTATCTAATAATTTTCTAGTTAGTTCTCCTCCACTTCCATGACCTAAATTAATGGTTTCAAAACCTAAATTTTCTATATTCATTTTTTAATTTTTTATGATATCTGAAAAATGATAATACGCTGCACAAGCTCCTTCAGAAGAAACCATTGGTGCTCCCAAAGGATTTGAAGGATTGCAATTTTTGCCAAACTGTTCACATTCAAAAGGTTTTTTTATTCCTCTTAAAATTTCTCCAGCAATACAATTAGCATTTTCTGGCACTTTAATATGACTAATTTTAAATTTAGCTTCGGCATCGTATTTACGATACTTTTCTTTTATTACATAACCACTATTAGGAATTTCACCTATACCACGCCATTCTCTTGTTCCAATTTCAAAAACTTGTTGTATCACTTTTTTTGCTGGAATATTTCCTTCTTTTTTTACAACGCGTGCATATTGATTTTCTAATTCAAACCTATTTTCTTCTAATTGTTTTACTGCCAAATATATTCCCTGAACCAAATCAAGAGGTTCAAAACCTGTAACTACCACTGGAATTTTATATTTATTAACTATTGGAACATATTCTTCTGTTCCCATAATTGCACACACATGACCGGCTCCTAAAAACGCATCAATAGTACAAAATTTATCGTCTAAAATTGCTTCCATTGCTGGTGGAACTAATACATGAGAAGCCAAAATAGAATAATTATTAATACCTTCTTTTTCGGCATGTAAAACGGACAATGCATTTGCCGGAGCAGTAGTTTCAAACCCAACTGCAAAAAAAACCACTTCTTTGGTAGGATTTTCTTTAGCAATTTTAACCGCTTCAATCGGAGAATATAAAATTCGTAAATCGCCACCTTTTGCTTTAGCTTCTAATAAACTTTTTTTACTTCCCGGAACACGAATCATATCACCAAATGAACAAACAATTACGCCTTGTTCTAATAACTCTATGGCTTTATCAATTAAATTAAGTGGCGTTACGCAAACTGGGCAACCGGGACCGTGAATCATCCGTACTTTTTCGGGTAGTAAATCCAAAATTCCATTTTTTACCAAACCATGAGTTTGTCCACCACAAATTTCCATAATATTCCATTGATGGGTAGTTATTTTATGAATTTCATCTAAAACTTTTTTAGTTTCTTCTAAATTTCGATATTCGGATAAATACTTCATTTTCTAATTTTTAATATGCAAATAGTACATAAGTTGCCCAAAAGAAATGTTTTCATCGTTAGGAGATAAATTTGTATGAAAATACAACTTTATTTGCTTTGGCACTAGCTTTAAAAGCATATCTATTAAAACTGTATTTTGAAAAACTCCACCACTAAACGCAATATGATTGTAATTATTTTTTTTAGCAATATCTATAATCAGTTTTGCAAGCGTAAATAAAAAGTTGGCTATTATTTTTTCTTTATGTATTCCTTTTTTTAAATCAATTGCTATATTTTTTATTATTTCTTTTCCGGAAATAGCTTTTAAAGGAAATTTGATATAGCTTTTACAATCCTTTAAATCGTAATTAATTACTAAGTTTTCTAATAAAATTGCTGCTTCTCCTTCATACGTATTAAAATCTGTAATATTCAACAAAGAAGCAACCGCATCAAACAATCTGCCAACAGACGATGTTTTTAATTTGTTTTCGTTTTTTAAAGTTTGATATGTTTTTAACTCATTTGCTGTAAATTTTTTCAGTAAAACTTCATCCATTTCATTATTTAAAAGCGATAATAATGAAAGTCGTGGTTCCTTTGACATTTTATCGCCTAACAACCAATTAAAATATTCAAAATGATGTATTCTACTTATTTCCTTTTTTTCATAATTAAAAAAATCGCCTCCCCAAATAGCTTTATCATCTCCAAATCCTGTTCCGTCAAAAACAACACCCAATACTTTTTTATCCCATAAATTGTGTTCTCCTAAAATTGCTGCTAAATGCGCTTTATGGTGTTGAATTTCAACTATTTTTGCTTGATGTTTTACAGCTATTTCTTTACCATACCTTGTACTTTGATAGTTAGGGTGCTTATCTACTAAAACAACTTGTGGTTGTTGCTTAAAAATAGCAATAAATGAAGTTATGGTTTCTGTAAATCGGTTATAAACATCAAAATTATCAAGGTTTCCTAAATACTGACTTATATATAAATATTCATTTGGATAAAAAGCAACACTGCTTTTTAAATGCGCTCCCATTGCCATAATTTTTTCATCAGAACTTATAGAAATATTCATATAATTTGGAGCATAACCTCGTGACCTACGAAACAGTACTTTTTGTTGAAACTTTTTGCTAAATTTTAAGACTGAATCATCTTGAGGATGCTCAATTTTTAAGCTATGTTGCAAAAAATAATCCGCAATATTTTTTAACTTTTCTAAGGCTTCTTTATGGTTTGAAATTATTGGAGAACCATGAACATTTCCACTTGTTGCCACTATAGGAAATGTTAATTCATTTGCCAATAATTGCAAAATTCCGGTATAAGGAAGCATAACTCCTAATTGATTTAAACCTGGAGCTATACTTTTTAATTGTATATTTCCCGCATAATTTTGGGATGAAATTATGGTAATTGGTCGCTCTGTGGATTTTAAAACGGATATTTCTTTAGAACTCAATTTTATTTCCTTTAGAAGAAAATTTAGCGATGGATATAAAACAGCAAACGGTTTATTGGGTCTATTTTTTAATCTTCTTAATTTTTGAATAGCCCTCTCATTTTCAGCGTTACAACACAATAAATAACCACTAGTGTTTTTTATTGCTATTATATTTCCTTCCGAAAGTAATTTTGAAATCTTTTTAAATATGACATCCGTATTTACATCAAGTTTAATTCTATTTCTATCTACTAATTTCAATGTTATACCACAGGTAGCACAAGTGTTTGTTTGAGAATGAAATCGTCTATCCCTTGCATTAGTATATTCATCCAAACAAGTGTCACACATAGGAAATTCATCTATACTTGTATGGTTTCGCTCAAAAGGAAAAGTTTGTGTAATTGCCCAACGAGGACCACAGTTTACACAGGTAGTAAAAGGATAATTATAGCGACGATTGTTCGGATTGCTAATATCCGTTTTACAGTCTTCACAAATAGCAAAATCTGGAGTTAAAGGTAAATTCAATGCCCCTTTTGTAATTGAAGGAATAATAGTGAAATTTGGAAACTTCCTAAATTCCAATTCAATTATATTACTATTTTTTATCTGCGATACAGGTGGGGGAAATTTTAATAATTTATTATAAAATTTAAAAACAGAATCTTTTAATCCTGATACAAAAATTAAAACACCTTCTTCATTATTAGAAACGGTTCCTGTTAAAGAAAATTCTTCTGCTAAACAATAAACATGAGGCCTAAAACCAACTCCTTGAACTAGTCCTGATATAACTATTTTATAGGTTTTTAACATAAAGTTAGCTCAAAAAATTATCCCTATAAATTTACGATAATTTAGTTGTAATTTATAGAGATAATTAATTAAAAGAGTGGTTAAAATTATTATTGTTTTGTTATTTTTTTTAAAATGGATAAAATTTTATTTGCAACACGTGGCAAACTGTTCGCTACTTTTTCCGTCAACTCAATTGTCATTGGAATCATTTCTGAAATAGAAACGGTTACCAAAATTATTTTAGGTAATTGATTTTGAAACTCTAAAGCTTCAATCATATCTTTTAAACCAACATCATGGGCGCTTAAAACGCTTGGGAAATCTGCGGCAAATTTTGGGTAAATTACATCAATAGTACCAGCTTCTCTATTATCCATTGTAGCATCTACAAAAACAACTAATGGATATTGAGATAAAATTGGCATTAAGTTAAAACTTCCTGTACCACCATCTAAAATATCTACATTATCAGGCAATTCCATTTTACTTAAAGCATGGATAGTATGAACCCCAACTCCTTCATCTCCCATTAAATAATTTCCAATTCCAAGTATTAAAATTTTATCTTTTTGCCCAGAATCTAAATAATTGTGGGTTTGGTAAAATAATTTTTGAAGTTCAATTACCTCGTCTGAAACCATAATAAACTTATTATTTTTTCTTTATTTTAATTTTTTTATCTCCATTTCCTTTCCAAGTTATTTTTTCTGCTTTTTCAATAATTTCAGATTCATCTTCATCTAACCTTTCAGAGCGAATAAATTTAAATCCGCTAATCATCGCTGAAGCTTCTCCTCTTGCTTCTACATAATCATGGAATAAAACTAAATACACATGAATAACTATAAAAGCCATAAACAACCACGTTAGAATATGATGGATATAACGCGTGGTAATGTCTCCGCCAAACATATTTGAAACCCATTTAAACATATGAGGCAACCACCAGCTTGAAGTATCTGCAATTAAAGACAAGCCTGTCATTATTTGTAAAACAAAAAATAAAGTCATTATAAAATAAGAAAATGCAGCCAAATAATTATGACCAATACTTATGTTATATAATTTATATTCCTTATCTCTCATTAAAAAAATATCAACTTTTAAAACATGTAAAATATTTTTAATCCCTTTTTGAGTATAAGGAATAAAATTTCGCCAATTAGCAAATTGATTTCCAACAAATGCCCAGTAAATTCTGAACATTACATTTGCAATTAAAATATAAGCTGTTATAAAATGAATAGCTCTAATATAACCAAACCAAAACGAATTAGTAGCTTCTACATTTGTGTTAATTGCAGGTGGATTAGCAATTACAAACCCTGTTATAATCAGAATAGTTGTTGAAAACGCTGTTATCCAATGAAAAAAACGCACAGGTTTTTCCCAAACATAAACTCTTTTATAATTAAATGTTGTTGCCATTTTTTATAATTTTCAATTTAAACTATTAAATACTACAAGAACCGCCTATTTGTATTTGACTTAAATGTTTACCATGTTCGTCATATAAATGCACAGCACAAGCCAAACAAGGATCAAAGGAATGAATGGTTCTTAAAATTTCTACTGGATTATTTGGGTCTGCAATTGGTGTTCCTATTAAAGCAGATTCATAAGCAGACATTTGTCCTTTTGGATCTCTAGGTGAGGCATTCCACGTAGTTGGAACAACCATTTGATAATTATCCGTTTTTTTATCTTTTATAACTATCCAATGCGCTAAAGCTCCACGAGGAGCTTCCATATAACCAACTCCTTTTGCTTCTTTAGGCCAAGTTTTTGGATCCCATTTTTCCATATTAGCCATACGGGTATCGCCATTTTTAATATTTGCAATTAATTTATCGTAAAATTCAAGACCCCAATCGGCTAGTAATTTAGATTCTAACCCTCTAGCCGCAGTTCTACCAAGTGTAGAGAATAGAGCTGTAACCGGAACATTTAATGCTTTTAAGGCACCATCTACTACGTTTTTAAATTCTGGATTTCCAGAAGCATATCCTATTAACATTCTTGATAATGGTCCAACTTCCATTGGTTTATTATTCCACCTCGGAGTTTTTACAAAACTGTATTCTTTTTCTACATCTAAATTTTTAAATGGAGGTTTTGGACCTGTATAATGAATATTTGTTTCTCCTTCCCAAGGATGTAATCCTTTATCACTTCCTTCTGAATAATCGTACCATGAATTATTAACAAATTCTTTAATTTCACTTGTCTTTTCTATATCTACAGGATGTATTTTACTTAAATCACCGTTTAAAATAACCCCTGGTTGCCACTTAAAACTAGAAGGATTTCTATAATTATCGGTAGGTAAATCGCCATAAGATAAGTAGTTATTAAATTTTGAATCTCCTATTGCTCCCCAATCTTTATAAAACGAAGCTATAGCAAGCAAATCTGGCACGTAAACTTCATTTATAAATTTATGTGCATCTTTTAATAATTGACCTACATATGCCAAACGTTCCATATTTAAACCACCGGCATCCGTTAAATTAATAGCGCTAGCCATACCGCCAACTAAAAAATGAGGATGTGGATTTTTACCACCTAAAATGGTATGCACTTTAACAATTTCTTTTTGCCATTCTAAAGCTTCTAAATAATGAGCAACTGCCATTAAATTAACTTCTGCAGGTAATTTCATGGCTTTATGTCCCCAATACCCTTTTGCAAAAATTCCTAATTGACCACTATCTACAAATTTTTTAATTCGCGTTTTTACATCTGCAAAATATCCCGGAGAGCTGTTATGCCATTTAGAAATACTTTGTGCTAATTCTGAAGTTGCCTTTGGGTCTGCATTTAAAACTTGTGTTACATCTACCCAATCTAAAGCATGCAAATGGTAAAAATGAACTACATGGTCTTGCATTGCATGAGATACGGTAACAATATTTCGTGCTAACTCCGCATTTGGTGGAATTACAATTTTTAATGCGTCTTCTACAGAACGTATGGATGCAATTGCGTGTACTGTTGTACAAACTCCGCAACTACGTTGTACAAAAGCCCAAACATCTCTTGGATCTCTTCCTTCCACTATTTTTTCAATACCTCTAACCATTGTAGAAGCAACATAAGCATTTACTACTTTACCATCTTTTATATCTGCCTCAACACGTAAATGTCCTTCAATACGTGTAATTGGATCTATTACAATTCTATTTGCCATGATACGTTATTTTAAGCTTTAATATTTTGTTCATTTGTTGTCCCGCTTTTTTCTGCCTCGCGTATTTCTTTTTTCTTTGCTATATTAGTTGCAATAGAATGTACAATTGCACCACCAACAGCTGCGCCAACCGCAATTTTCCCTACGGTGTCTGCGGTTGCTTCAATACCCATTCCTGGTAGGTTCATTAATCTTTCTGTAAATGGTGAATTATCCCAGAAATCTGCTTCACTACAACCTATACAAGGGGCACCAGATTTTATTGGAAAACTAACTCCATTATTCCAGCCCATAGTACCACAAGCATTATAAGTAACCGGACCTCTACAACCTAATTTATATAAACAATACCCATCTTTTGCTTCTTGGCTATCAAAACTTTCTGCATATAAACCGGCATCAAAATTTGGTCTTCTATAACAACTATCATGCACTCTTTTTCCGTAAAATTGTTTTGGCCTTCCCATAGAATCTAATTCAGGAAGCGTTCCAAAAGTTGCATAATGCATTACAACACCAGTCATTACTTCACCAATTGGCGGGCAACCAGGCACTCTAATAATAGGTTTATCTTTAATAATTTTATCTACAGGAACTGAGCCTGTTGGATTTGGATACGCCGCTTGAATTCCTCCCCAAGCGGAACAACTTCCAAAAGTTAATATAGCAGCTGCACCAGCCGCGGATTCCTTCAAAATTTCAACGGCAGTTCTACCCGCTATCGTACAAAATACACCATCTTCTTTTGTTGGAATAGCACCTTCAACAACCAAAATATAGTTTCCATAATTTTCTTTCATAGACGCTTGTTTGGCTTCTTCAGCATTATGCCCTGAAGCAGCCATTAAAGTATCGGAATAATCTAAAGAAATATGATCTAAAATTAAATCTGCCACTAAAGGATGATCTGATCTAATAAAGGATTCAGAACAACCTGTACATTCCTGAAAATGTTCCCAAATTACCGGAATTCTTTTTTTAGTTTCCATAGCTTTCACTACTTGTCCAACCATAGAAGATTGAAAGCCCATAAAAGCTGTCATATAGGTGGTGAACTTGATGAAATCTCTACGTGAATAGCCTTTCTCTATTATGCTCTCATAATAGGTTTTTGGTTTTTTATTAGAAGTTGACATAGATTAGAAATTTTTGATTGATTTTAATGTATTATTACCTTTTTATTAAAAGAAAGCAATATGCCTTACTAATTTACAAAAAAAAGTAATACTTTGCCTACAAACATCTAATTTAGAATGAGTTAAAATAAGATAGGCTTATCTTTATTTTTATTAAAACTGAATAAAAATAATAAAATGAATTATTTTTAACATTTTAAATTTGTAAATTAGTATATTCATTTAGCTATTAAAAATATGCACGAATTATCTATTGCCATGGGGATTGTAAAAATAGCAGAAGATGAAAAAGCTAAAGTAAAAGAGAATACTATTACTAAAATTGAGCTTGAAATTGGTGAATTGGCTGGTATTGAAATAGATTCCTTAAATTTTGTTTGGGAATCTGCAGTTAAAGGTACTGCGTTAGAAAATTCAAAAAAGGAAATAACGATAATTCCTGGAAAAGCAATATGTGCGGATTGCAATACTGAATTTTTTTTAGAAAACATATATGATTCTTGTCCGAAATGTAACAGTAATTTTAAAGGTATTATTCAAGGAAAGGAATTAAGAGTAAAAGCATTAGAAGTAATTTAAAATATTAATATTATGTGTGGAACTTGTGGCTGCGGATCAGAAACAAATGGTCCAACAATTTTAAAACCCGGAGAACAACCTCATCAACATTCTCATGAACATACTCATGATGGCGTTCATTTTCATAGCCATGAGAACGATACGCATAATCACGAACATTCTCATACCCATAAAGTATTGGAAATTGAACAAGATATTTTGCAAAACAATCAGGTTTTAGCAGCTAGAAATAGAGGATATTTTGAGGCTAAAAATATTTTGGCTTTAAATTTGGTAAGCTCTCCTGGATCTGGAAAAACAGCTATATTAGAACGCACTTTAGTTGATTTGAAAGATGAAATACCTTTTTATGTAATTGAAGGTGATCAACAAACTTTAAATGACGCCAACAGAATTGATGCTTTAAATACTCCGGTAATTCAAATAAATACTGGAAAAGGTTGCCATTTAGAAAGTGATATGGTTTACAATGCCGTTAAAAAACTATCTATTAAAGATAATACCGTTTTAATGATTGAAAATGTTGGCAATTTAGTTTGCCCATCTATGTTTGATTTAGGGGAAAGTAAACGTGTTGTAATTATAAGCGTAACGGAAGGAGAAGATAAACCTATAAAATATCCTGATATGTTTTTTACTTCAGATGTTTGCATTATCAACAAAATTGATTTGCTTCCATATATTAATATAAGTATTAAAAAACTAAAAGATTATGCTTTGCAAGTTAATCCTAAACTTCAATTTTTTGAAGTTTCAGCAACCAAAGGAGATGGCATGGAGCAATGGTATAATTGGTTGAAGAAAAATATGGTTAAAAGTTAGTATTGCGTTAGCGATTGCAGAGACATCCTTTTTTGAAGTGAAACGTAAAAAAAGATATAACGTAAAGCGCGACCTGCAAGGTAACGCCCAAAAAAATTAATTGAAATTAAAAATATTAAATACCTATGTGCTTATCCATCCCTGGAAAATTAATAGAAATTACTAATGAATTAGATGAAACTTTTAGAACTGGGAAAGTCTCATTTGATGGTATTTTAAAAGAAGTTAGCTTAACGTTAGTACCGGAAGCAAATATTGGCGACTATGTATTGGTGCATGTTGGCGCTGCAATATCTGTAATAGATGAAGACGAAGCTAAAAAAACCTTCGATATTCTTACACAACTTGGTGAATTAAATGATTTAGAAGACTCTGAATAATTTATTAAAAATCAAAATACCAATTAAACAAATCGGTTTTTAAACCAATGGATACCCAAGTGGAATTGGATGTTTCAAATGCTTCCGTTGGCTGATTAATATCAAAGTTTCTATAGGTAAAATTTACAAACAATTTTAAATTTGTAGCTGGATTTACTAAATATCCTGTTTGAAATTCTCCAATAAAAACAGTTGCTTTATTTCCTTGAGCAATATTATTTCCGTAATCGGTAGCTCTATTATCATTATCCGCAAATACATTACCTCCATAACTAAAAGTATCCGTTCCGTTATTAAAATCGAATCCTTTTTTTCCGAAAACTATTTTAGCATTTGCAAACAACCTATCTATAGAATAATTAGCTATACCTATAAACTCTCTAAAATTTCCGCCCCATAAATGACCTAATGACTGGTTGTTATGACCAAAGTTATAGTTTAACTCATCATGAGAATAGGTGTATGGCCTAACTCTATTATATTCTGCTTGTAAAAACAAATTTTTAATATTAAAAGCATTGTAATATTTTGCTCCTAATTGAATTCCGTTTTTATTGCCCCACCATCCATTATTTTTTACCATTTCGGACACTTTAAAATCGTCTAGTAAAAATTGAGAATACAAGGTAATTCTTTTAAATTTATATTTTAAACTAACTCCTAATAAAGTATTTCCAGCACGTGAACCTGTAGAAAACTCAATAGAATTATAAAATATTAACGGATTCAAATAATTTACATCTACTCCTCTATTATTGGTGTCATCCCAAATAACCGTTTCAAAAAAACCTAAATTTAATTTATTAGTAACGTTCCAATCTAAATAATGCATTGCCATAAACTTTTGTTTATAGGCTCCATCTACGGTTAGTTCAGGTCTAACATCTTGCATCCACATTAAAAAGTTGGTATATCTAAATTTCCAAAAATTAGTGGTCATTTTAAAATAAGGATAAGGCGAAGCTACATCCGACAAAAACAAAGATCGATAACCATCTCCTATAAAATTTTTACCTCTACCAAATTGAAAATTAAAATGTTTGGTTGGTGAATAAGAAAGATACGCTTCGGCAACCGGATAATCATAAGCATTATTATCAAATGGTTTTGCTATTCCTCGACCAGGAATTATTGCAGGATTTCCACCGTCTGGACGAATGGAGTTGGCATAACGATTAACATAGTCTGCAAACCGTCCTTGACTTTCGTAAAAACTAGTTGAAAAACTCAATTTTTTACCAATTGCACCATTTATATGGATAGAACGAGTATTATTATATGTTTTTGTTCCTTTATTATCGTTACCTACTTGAAGATCAATTCCTGGATCAATAGTTAACCAATAATCTTTACCATTTACATAACCCATATGTTCATTAAGCAACTTACGTCCAAACCAAGAACTTTTATACTCGAAATACTGATTTTTTAAAGCATCTAAATCTACCGTTTTATCTACTTCAGAATATAAGTATGGTTTAACCGAAGTATGCGTATTATTAGCTTGATTTAAATAATAATCGTATTTATTATAATCTACATGAGTAAATGGAATATTTAATTCGCTTGCATGTTCAGGATATAACGTTTTTTTAGGTAAACTTAAAATAGGAGTTTCCTTTTTTAAAATGGTTGGTATATTTGTTTTGGTTTCTACTATTCTTTCTTCTAAATTAGAATTTAAAGGTATTGCCAAAGGAAATACAAACTGCATTTCTATTGCATGATTATTGTATTGTGCAGGTTTAATTGTTGGAAAACTATTAAAAACTCGTTTAACTTCTTCTTTAATTTCTTTATAAGGAGTATTTACATAAATCACCTTAAAACGTCCTTCTTTAGAAACGGAAAACACAATATTGAAAGTGCCTCTAAAATTTTCTTTTAAAACACTTTCCGGAATTCTAATTTCTGATATTACACTTTCTTTTACTTGATTTTTAAAACACTGTTTCTCAGATAAATTTGTAGTATCACAAGTTTTAAAAACTGGATATTTTTCAGATTGAGAAAAAACGGATTGAAAAAGTGTTACTAAGAGAACAATTAAAATTGTTTTTTTCATAGCTCAATTTTAGGAAATTTTTGCGACTTTATTGTTTTTTAGCTGATATTTTTCTCCACTTTCTTTACAAACAGCAATTCCATACACATCAAAATTTAAACGATGCCCATATTCACTCATCCAACCAATTTGTTTTGATGGATTACCAACTACTAGTGCATAAGGTTTCACCTCTTTAGTTACCACAGCGCCAGCACCAATAAACGCATATTCTCCAATATTATTCCCACAAACAATAGTTGCGTTAGCGCCAATACTCGCCCCTTTTTTAACCATTGTTTTTTGATATTCTCCTCGTCTAACGACTGCACTTCTTGGATTTATAACGTTGGTAAAAACCATAGATGGACCTAAAAAAACATCCTCTTCGCAAATAACTCCTGAATAAATAGAAACATTATTTTGAACTTTCACATTTTTTCCTAAAATAACTTCAGGTGAAACCACAACATTTTGTCCAATATTACAGTTTTCGCCTATTTGGCAATTAGACATTATATGACTAAAATGCCAAATTTTTGTTCCTTTACCAATTTGGCAATTTTCATCTATAACTGCTGTTTCGTGCGAAAAGTAATTGTGCATACTAATATTCGGAAGTTGTTGTTTTTCCATTTGCTATTTTTTTTGCAGATGAAGTTCCAATTCTAGTTACTCCTAATTTAATCATTTTTACAGCATCTTCGTAATTTCTTACGCCTCCTGCAGCTTTTGCTTGTAAAGGTTTTGAATTTTCAACAATAAGTTCCATAGCCTCAAAAGTTGCTCCGGCAGGTTTTCCGTTTTCTGTTTTATAAAAACCTGTAGAAGATTTTACAAATACATTATGAGCTTGTTCTTCTCCAAAATTATCTAAAACTACATCTCTTATTAATTGACTTATAGCTATAATTTCATCATCCGTTAAAGCGGCAACTTCTATAATCCATTTAACAATTTTATTGTTATCCAAACCTAATTTTGTTCCTTTAAAAACTTCTGACTTAACTAAATTAATTTTACCTTCTTTAAAAGCTTCAAAATTCACCACATAATCTAATTCATCTACATTATCTTCAATTGCTTTAGCAGCTTCCTTTAGCTTTTCTGATGTTTCATACGTTCCCTCATGAAATCCTAATACTGTTCCCACAACTGTTTTAGAATTAGCATCTTTTATCATTTTATGAGCTAGTTGGACAAACTTAGGACGTATCATTACTAATTTAAAATTATTTTCAATAGCTTCATTGGTTAAATCCATTACATTTTGTTTAGTTTCTTCCTCTGAAATTCCTGCTTGAACTGCAGTTTTTAAATAGGTAGAATCTAAATAATCTCCGATATTCATTTTTATTCTTTTTAAATTAATTATTAAACAAAGATAGTTTATAAATACGAAATACCCGAAATAAAAAAACACGCTAAGCGTGTTTAATTTTGGAGATTATTCTACTCTAAAAACAATAGGTAGTCCATATTTCACTCCAACTGCTCTGCCTCGTTGCATACCTGGAGTCATTTTTGGAAGTAAATTAACAACTCTAATAGCTTCTTCTTGTAATTTTTTATGTGGTGCTCTAGCTTTAACATCCACAATATTACCGTTTTTATCTATTTTAAAAACTACAAATATTTTTTGAATGCTTCCTGGCGAAAGCCCTAAATCACCCGCTAAATCTGCATTAAATTTTTTAGACACAAATTTTGTGACTTGAGCAGAAAAACAGGCTCTTAATTCTTGATTATTTCCTTTACATCCTGGAAACACTGGGACATTTTCAATCACTAAAAATGGTACATCTTCTACTATATCTTCTTCTTCCTCAACAGCATTAATATTTTTATCTACTTCAGATATAATAATAGCTTGATTTTCGTCACTTTCTGTAGATTCAATAACCGTTTCAACTATATCTTTTTGATCTTCTACTTTTATAATTTTATCAAGTACAACAGGTTGAGTTGCATTTTTTATTACCGGTAACGGTAACTTTTTAATTTCAATGTTATTTTCGATATTATCAACACTAGTATAAGTAGCCTCCAAGATTTTTATATCGGATGGATAAGATTTAAAAATCATAAATTCGTAAACAATAAATAAGGATAATACTAATCCTAGTTGGGCTAAAATAAAACTATAGTTGGAAAGTGATGCGTTCGGATATTTTTTAATTTCAATCATTCTACTTGATTTAAATTAAACAAGAAATGCTAAAAAGATGCTGAAATACAGCCTATAATTTAATGTGATGCATATTTCACAAGGATTCCATCACATAAATTTACGAATTATTTGTCTTATTTCCAACGTTTTAAGTAAATAAAAACTCCGCCAATTTGGTTGAGTTTTTTTTATTTTATTCTGTTTTACTCCACTTTAAAAGCTATCGGTAAACTATATTTTACACCTACAGGTTTACCTTTCATTTTACCCGGTGTCATTTTAGGAATTAACTTTATAACCCTAATTGCTTCTTCTTGTAATTTTTTATGCGGTGCTCTAGCATTAATATTTACTATATTTCCATTTTTATCAATTTTAAAAATAGTAAAAATTCTTTTTGTTCCAGTAGATAAATTTAACTCTTCCGCTAAATTTGAATTAAAATTTCGATTTACAAATTTTCTGATTTGGCTTATAAAACAATCTTTTTTTTCTTTATTACTCCCTTTGCATCCCGGAAAAATTGGAGCTTCTTCAACATTGATTAATAATTCGTCCCTATCATTAATTGGCTCTTCAATTTTAACGTCCTTAATATTATTTATATTTATTGCGCCGTCTGGGTCCATATCTTCAAACAAAAAATCATCTTCAGGTTTATCATTTTTTGTTTTATAAATTATTGGAATTGATATTCTCTTTTTAGGGAGGTTTTTAGGTTTTGGTTTAACAATATTAAACTCTTTAAGCTGTTCTTCATTATCTTCTAATTTACTACTAATCCAGTTTGATTTTGTGTTTGTTTCATAGATTGTACTACTTCGAAGAAGACTATACGAAATAAATAATGCTAAAACTAAGCCTAATTGAATAAATAATTTACTGTAGTTTTCTAAATTTAATTTGGCGTGTTTTTTTGTTTTCATAGAATTTTGTTTTTGCTTAATATTTTAATAAATCCGTTAAATTTCATGTGAGAAACTTAGCGGCTATAACAATTAATATGTTAATATTATGTTAACTACAAAAAACATGCCAAAAAAAAACTCAACCAATTTGGTTGAGTTTTTAAATTTTTTATTTATTGCTTTATTCTACTTTAAATGCAATAGGAAGGCTATATTTTACTCCTACAGGTTTACCACGTTGCTTACCTGGTGTCATTTTAGGAATTAATTTAATAACTCTAATTGCTTCTTCTTGTAATCTTTTATGAGGCGCTCTGGCTCTAATACCAACAACCTTACCTGTTTTATCTATTTTAAACATTACAAAAATTCGTTTAATACCTGGAGACAAACCTAAATCTGAAGCCAAATCTGCATTAAACTTTCGGTTTACTAATTTGCTTATTTTTTCTTGTAAACAAGCTCTAAGTTTAGCTTTACTTCCTCTACAGCCAGGATATACTGGTACATCTTCAATAATGGCAAAAGGTACGTCTTCAACAACATCTTCTTCTTCAGACACATCTTCTATATCTTGAACTTCCACGGCATCATCTTCAGAAACCTCTGTAGATTCTATAACTGTTTCTTCCACGTCTTTTTGGTCATCAACTACTTCAATTTTATCAGGAGTTGGTGGTGGAGGCGTTTTAATTTCTGGCGGTTTAATTTTCTCTATTTCAATAGTTTGCTCTTCATCTTGCGCATTTAATACTACTGGCCCTAAATCTGCTATTTGTCTATCATAACTCTTTTTTTGAATGGCTAAATAAACCACTAAAAGAGCTAAAACCAAACCTAACTGCATAAATATTTTGCTGTAGTTCTCTAAATTTGCTTTTGGATTCTTTTTAATCTGCATTGTTAAAAAATTTAATAGTGTGCTAATTTAATAATTTTTAAATAGTAAACAAGTATCTTTTTTAAGTTAATTTTTTTTTCTAATTACATTAAACACCAATGTGGCAAAAATTACACCTACAATATTGGCAATTACATCTTTTATATCTCCATGCCTATTGATGGTTAAAACTTCTTGTAAAACTTCAATAATTATGCCATATAAGGTAATTAAAAAAAGTATTTTGTAAATGTAATTTTTATTTCTTTTTTTTGGATTAAGAGTATATAACCAACTTAAACCTAACAAAAAATACAATGAACTATGTACTACTTTATCTAAATTACTAATAGGCACATTTAACTGCTGGTTAATTGGCATTAAACTAACCAAAGCAATTAAAAGAGTTAAACTAATAGAAATATAAAGAAAACTTTTATGCGCCAATTAATTCTTTATAAGCTTCTGGTGAAAGTAAATTATCTAATTCTGAACTATCAGAAATAGTACTTTTTATCATCCATCCTGCTCCATAAGGATCAGAATTTACAGTTTCAGGAGCATCTTCTAACGCTTCATTAAATTCTAAAACTTCTCCTGCAACAGGCATAAACAAATCGGATACTGTTTTAACTGCTTCTACAGAACCAAAAACTTCTTCTTTATTAAGGTTGTCTCCAACGGTATCGATATCTACATAAACAATATCGCCTAGTTCACTTTGTGCAAAATGTGTGATTCCAATAGTAGCTTTATCTCCTTCAACTTTTACCCATTCGTGATCTTTTGTGTATTTTAAATCTGCTGGTATATTCATTTTATATAATTTAATTTGTTTGTTAATTTCCTATAATATATCTAACACTTAACCCTGTACTAATTGATTGTCGAGGAAAAGTAGTTGAAATTGCATATTTTGATGAACTTTGATCGAAATAAAAAGATGCGGTTAAATTTTTGTTTAAAGCATAATCCGCAAAGAATTTTAACGATAATAATCGTTGACCTCCTGTTACTTGATTATTATCTTGATCTATGGCTTTAATAATGGTTTCATTATCTCTTAATGATAAATCTGCTCTTAAATTTAAATCTCCTTTTACTTTTGTTACTTCTCCGCCAAACCTAAATTTCATGGCTAAATCTTTAATTCTGTACCCTAAACCTATAACATATTCAGTTCCTTTTATTTGGGTAATTGTATTATTATTAAAGTTTAAAGTTAGCCCTCTATCCTTATTAATTCGACCAGACAAAGATACAAAATTTTTCATTTTCATATCTACTTTTATTAATGGAGAAAACTCATCTAAAAGATTAACATTGGTAAATAACGTTTTACTAAAGAAGTTGCCTGAAATATCCGTTTGGCCGTAAGGATTACTTTCATTATACGCCAAATTATTACTAAAACTTGTAATGGAATAAAGCGAGTTGTAGCTATGCGCAATGGAAAAACTTCTAAAATGTTTTTTAAACCATTTCATTTTCATAAAACCTTTGTACGTTATATTCCATCCCGGAATAGGAACATTTTTAAACGGTGTTAATTTAACTGAAGAAGCATTTTGACCAGAATATGCCGCTAAAAACGCAGGCAACATAACTTGTTGGCTTGTTTCTCCAAAACCGTTAACTGGCTGACCGGTTTCTGCCGATAAACGCTGTGCTATAATTGCTCTGTTATTTTTAAATTCCTGAAAGGTTTGTTCGCTATTTTTAAATGCTGTTTTAATCATATTATGACTAATACTGAAATTACCAAATTCTGTAATTGGCGAATCGGTTACTAGAGAATTATTTACTACATCAATTTGTTGAGACAGGTTTTTGGTATAGGTTTTATTACCTCGAAGCTCTATATCGAAATTTTTAAATGGACGAACATTTAAAGAAACATCTAACTTATCAAAATGAGTTCTGCTAAAGGTTTTATTGTAATATGGATCATTAACATCTCGTGATGTTAACCATCCATTTTCAACTGCTTTTTGTCTAATATCTATTTGGCTTCCAAAAACAAAACCAAATGTTGGTGCTAAACCTCCTCCGTAATTGTTTCGTCCTAAAAATCCTATTTCAGGTTTATAGCCTGGTAAAAATGTACCGTTATTTTCCGTGTAATTTAATCTGGCTTTTTTTACCGAAGTAAGCACATTGTAAACGCCTTGTCCAATTTTACCTCCAAGTGTTTTTTTCTTTTTTCGTTTTATACTTCTTACAGAAATTGGTGTATTTATTTTAGGTTCTTTACCTTTAGTTTTCGTATTTTTTTTAACCTTTCCTTTGCCATTCATCAATTTGGTTAAGCCAACTGTTTTATAAAACTTATTAAAATCGAAATCTAAACCAATAGTACTTGTATTTGCATTTTGAATTACATTTCCTATAGTTTCTACATACGATAGAGAAGATGCTTGCCAGTCAAAATCAGCAGTATAGTTATAATCTGCATTAATAAAATTTAGATAAGGTAATTTGTTAATTGGTACTTTATAGGTTCCTGTTAATGATTGATGATAATGATTTGGGCGGCCCATGGTAAAGAAATTATCAAATATTTTTATATCATCGGCTGGTAAAAAATCGTCATATACATAATTGTTTGTTGCTCTAAAATTAAATTGCAACGATTTTGTTAAATTATATCCAATTGTATAATCCCAATCAAATAAAAACCTACGTTGTTTTAAAGTTGGCAATTGTGGTAAGCCAACAATTAAACTTCTTGATAATTGTTCATTATAGCTTCTAATAATATTAGAATTTACTGAAATTGTTGAAGGGATTAAATTAATATTAAACTCTTTTAAAAACTTAAGGTATTTGCTATTTAATAAGGTCCAATTTTTAAATGGCTCTAAACTTTTGGGTTCAAAACTATAATTATAATTTACCGATGCTCTTATATTTTGATCTACAAATTTTTGAATATTATAATTTCGATGATACGTTTCATTATACGCGTAAGAAACCGCTAAGTTTTCAACATTATAAAATCGAGCTTTTTTGGTAGTGGAAGGATTTCGTTCTTTATGAACATTAATTAAACTTATGCTTCTACGTTTTGTATAATCTCGTGATTCTTTGCTTTTTGGGTTAACCGATTTTGCATCATTAAACAATACATCTTGGTATTGCGGATCGTACTTTGGATCTTTAAATTGTTCTGAAATACTATAATTTAAAGGAAGGTTTATTCCCCATTTTTTAGGTAATAGTTTTCCCATATTTACATTGGTAACTATATCGTACAGTTTAGTATCTTCTTGGCTTCTCTCGTTTACTCTTTGCTCAATACTACCAAAACCTTTGGTTTCCATTCTTCCTGTTACAGACACATTTGCAAAATCTGCAATATTTGCATCAGCATTAACTACTGCTGCCCAACCTCCTTGATTATCAAATTCTGAAACTCTCATTTCGTTAAACCAAATTTCAGCGCTTTGGCTACTATTAGAAGCGTTTTTTACTCCTAACATTATGGTTTTAATATTTGCTAAATTAGGATTTCCTTTAACTCTAATGGTATATCCTTCTAAACCAGGTATTGGAGATGGCATTCCTTCCGCAGGATATAAAATATTTGGCGCTATTCCATCTGAAAATCGTAACAATTTTAGTTTGCCAAAATTTTCTAATAAAGCATCAATATTATTTTCTTCTGGCCATATGTCTAAAGCGGCACTGGCACTAAAATCTGAAACTGCTAATGGCTTTTCAATTTGATAATAATTATCATTTAAATCACTACCTAATCTAATAATGGCTTTTAAATCATTATTTTGAACTTGCAATTTATTCTGAATTCCTTCGGCATGAACAAACAATTTATAATGTTTATACATTCGCAAATCTACACTTACATTTTTAAAAATTGCTCTGCTTTCATCTGGTTGTAAATCGGTAACTTTTAAACTTAACGACTGCTCATTTTGTTGTTGTAAGGTTGTGCTACCTCTTAAAATTTCTCTTTTAATACCTGGAGGTAACACATATGGAATTGGAATTTTATTTTCGTTTTCTTGAATATTTACCACACCTACTTCAAAATCTTGTAATTGGTTATTTGTTAATGGTTGTGGTGGCACAATGTTTTCATCTAATGTTTTTGTAAATCGTCTCCAATCTCCTCTAACCAATTGCAATTCGCCAAAACGTAAAACTACTGGCATTTTAAATTTGGTTAAAAATATTCGCATAAATCGAATAGAGTTAAACCCTGTAATATTATTAATAACCTCGTCTGGCGTAGTTACTTGAATTCTAAATTGTAACCATCTCGATTTTCTTTCACTTCCATCGACTAATTTTACAGTTACATTTTTTTCGTCTACAATGTTGTTTTGTCCAACTACCAGATCGTTCTTATTTAAGGATACTTTATATTGATAATAACTTTCTACCGAATTCATAGTTTGGTCTTTGTTAATATCTTCGGTATCCGGAAATGTAGTTGCAGATGTTGGGTAATTTTCTGGTGATAAATTATTAGTTGGTGAGTTACCTTGCGTATTATTATACTTTTTATAGCGTTCTAATATGGTTGCATTATTGGCATCATACTCTGAACTTCTAAAATACGAATAATCATCATTGGATGGATCTGCTCCAAAAGTACTACCAAATTGCTGTGTTTCTTGTTCATCATTTAAACCATCTAAACCAATATCTTGATTTAATCGCTCATTATCTTTATCGCTAAAAGCATATAATAATGATTGATTTGTAGGAATTTTACCCCAAATAGTTGGTGCGGTATTATCGGTACTTAATGCATCTGCGGGTAAACCATTTTCATACATTTTTCTACCATCTTTTAAAATATCTTCTGAAATATTTCCTAGATTAAAATAAATGTCTCCCACTTGATTTGCTGGGTCATTTGGATTTACGCCTTGAGGAAATCCTTCTTTATTGGTAATAGAATAATTTTCATAAGGATCCATTAACCAAAACTGAATATATTCTATATTAGATTGTTCAAAATCTGTAGTTGTTAAAGCTCTAGTAATACCTGCCCAACGATCTTCTGGATCGGTAAATTTACCGTCTGCACCAACATTATTTGTATCGTAATTATAACTTCCTCTTTCGTTTGGAAAATAAGCTAAATCTAATGTTCTAACAATAGTAGATTGCGTTAAATCTAAATCTTGATTAGGAAATAATTCTTCAAATCTAATTCTTCTAACCTCATCTCTTGACAATTCATCATTGCTAATATTGCCAGGTTTTAAGGAAGAACCTCCATAAAATAATGGATCAATTACATACCAAGCTAATCTAGCTCTTTTATAACCATAAGATAAATCTGTAGCACTTCCATTTAAATCGAACTGCGTTTGATATTGTGGTGTACTTGACATTTGCCATTGTAGAATAGATTTTAATTCTAACGGAATTTGAGAACCTTCAAAATCATCAATATAAGAAGTTGCCTCTCCATCTAAACTAATTCGTTTTGGTGAACCCGGCTTTAAGTAAGCAAAATCACCTCTAATAGAAAAATTAGAAGCAACATCGGTGTCTATATTAGGTAATTTATTTACCCATTTTGTAAGTTTTGGAACTTCAGTATTATAGGTGGCATTTAAGCCAAAAATAGTGTTATTAATAGGTTCCTGACCAAACAATGCTTTTTGCGTAATTGGTTTTTCATTTAAATTTAAAAGGGTTACGCCTGCAATAAATTTATCCGAAAATTTATGTTCTATATCTATTCCCGTAAACCTTTTAGTTTGTAAATTAAAAGTTGCATTATTTTCTACAGATACTTCAATTGGGGCGTTTGAAGCTTCTAAACTAGGATTGACAATTTGAACTCTACCCATTTGATAATCCACAACATAATCAACACCTTCCACTAATTCTCTACCGCTAGTTGTAACTCTAACAGAGCCTTGTGGAACATTAAACGCGCCTAATGGAATTCCATTTGCGCTTTCAGATTTAAAATATCCTTTTATTATGTATTTATCTTTTTGTTGGTAATTGTTTTTTACACCTGTTTGGGTATTTTGATATAATTCATTAAAAACATAAATATCATCTGCAGCGTTAGTAAGTTTATTCTGTAAATCTTTACCGAAAGGTTCTACCGTAGGAAAAATAATAAATCCTTTTTCTGAATTAACAGTTGCTCCTTCTACATAATCAAAATAACCATCTCCTTCTGGGGTATAGGTTTGATTTTGATCGAGTTTATCAATATCTGTTAAGTTTAACAACGTTTTATCAGAAACACCTGGTGTTTGAGCGTTTTGTAATACATTAATTTGTACTCCAGTTGCATCATCTGCATACAACAATTCTAATCTAAATCCATCAGAATTCATTCTGTACGTTTGTAAAGAATACACATTTTTCATCATTAAATTCCACATTGGAATTTGAGTACTTACAATTTCACTTCGTAATAATTTTACCACAATATTGTCTGGAGCAATAATACCATCACTAGTAAATTCTCCAACTCTATGCACTTCGGAATCGCCACTTACTGTATATTCATAAGCTACTGCTAAAACATCTGAATCTGTTAATCTTCTATTTAACGATATATATCCTAATTGTGGATTTATAGTATATTCGCTTCGATTTAATTTTATTGCGTTTTCTAATACCGAATAATCTCTACCTTGTTGCATTGCATAAGGGGACAAACCATTACTAACTGTTGCAATATTTCTAACAGGATTTGTGGTTGTTAAAATAGAAGATAAATTATTAGCCGTATTTGATGGTAACACTTCTCCTGGAACAGGAGTAACATTTGCTGGCCCAATATTGTTAGGATTTCCTTCTCCTAAATCTGCCAATCCAACAATATTTCTAACATCGGTTGTTATGGAATTTCTATTGGTAATCCATACTTCAACTTTAGTAATATTTACAGCACTATTTATTAATGGATAATCTTTTAAAGCGGTATTATAATTATCTCGAAAATATTGCGCTAAAAAGAAATGTCGGTTATCATCATAATCGGTAGTTCGTAATTCAAATTCTTGAATTGTTGAACCTCCTTGTGCGGCTACTGACCGTGTTTGAGATTTTTGTTCTGCAAAAACTCCGGTTACCGTAGTTTTACCAAATTGTAATTGTGTTTTAACCCCAAAAAGACTTTGTGCACCTACAATTAAAGAATTTTTAAGTGGCATACTTACATTACCTACTTCTACTTTTTGAAGAATATCATCTTCTGTTGGTGTATATTCTAATTTGATTTGGTTTTGGAAATTGAAGGTAGATTGCGTATCGTATTGCGCGCCTATTTTTAGTCTGGTTCCTACTTTTGCCATTATACTGGCATTAATTTCCTGATTAAAATCAAAAGTAAAACTACTTCTATTTCTTTCTGATAATTGAGGATTATCTACTTTTTGATACAACCCTCCTAATTTAACTAAAACTGAACCCTGAGGATTAACTTCAATAGTATTTCCGCCAAAAACAGATTGAAAGAAATTAGAATTTACATAATACGTTGGTAATAAATTTTTTTGGGCTGCAGAGCTTCCTTTCTTTTTGCTGTTTAATGAACTAATTTTAGTTTTAAAATACCCCAACATATCCTTTTTTAAACGATAGTTTTTGTATTCCTCTTGGGTCATATATAGCGGATACTTTATATTGTAATCCCCTATTTTTTCAACCACTACATAACGCTTTAATTCTGGATCGTAAAAAACTTCTTTTTTTGAAGGATCGGATAAAAACAAACCACCTTCCTTATCATTTTTAAAAGGGTATTTTAAAGAAATTGTATCGTGGGCGACTTTTGTGGTATCCGTGTTTTTAAATACAGGAACCGCTTGTGCTTTTATTCCTTGAGCAGTTATAATAAATAAAAAAAATAACCAATATACAGGTACTATAAATTTTGTTTTTCTCAAATTCTATAAAATTTTCAGCGCTTTTTTAATTAATTGAGCAACACTTAACGAATTGTCTTCTTTTAAAATTTTATCGATAATTTTTTCTGATTGTTTTTTAGAAAACCCTAAAACCTCTAAAGCAGATAACGCTTCATTTTTATTCGTATTGTTTAAAGCAACAGAAACTTCATCAACAATATAGGTTTTTAAAATTTTATCTTTTAAATCTACCAAAACACGTTGTGCGGTTTTAGCACCTATTCCTTTAACAGATTGAATAGTGGCAACATCTCCTGAACCAATTGCTTGTTGAATCTCATCGGTACTCATAGACGACAACATAGTTCTGGCAATACTTGGCCCAACACCTGAAACGGAAATTAATAATTTAAAAATTTCTCGTTCTGTTTTATCTATAAAACCAAATAACGTATTGGAATCTTCCTTAACGGATAGGTAAGTGTATAAAAAAACAGATTCTTTATCTGGCAGTTGAGAAAAGGTATTTAAAGATATGTTTAAAAAATAACCTATGCCATTAGTTTCAATAATGGCATAGGTTGGATTTTTCTCTATTAATTTTCCTCTAATATGGGTTATCATGATACATTAAACAATAAACGTTCAAATGTAAAGAAATTATTTGTTTTTCTCCATGTCTTGAGCATGAACAATTGCAACTGTGGCAATATTAACAATTTCATCAACACTTGCACCTAATTGAATAATGTGTACTGGTTTTTTTAGTCCCATAATTATTGGCCCAATAGAATCAATTTGATTAAATTCTTTCATTAATTTATACCCAATATTTGCAGCTTCTAAATTTGGAAATATTAAACCGTTTACATTTTTTCCATTTAATTTAGAAAATGGGAATTTTTCTTTTAACATTTCTGAGTTTAATGCAAAATCTGCCTGCAATTCACCATCAACTACAACTTTCGGGAATTTTCGATGCATAATTCCGACTGCTTTGTTAATTTTATCGGTTAAAAGTGAATCTGATGAACCAAAATTTGAGAAGGATAGCATTGCTAATACAGGATCAAAACCAAACATTTTCATAGCTAAACTAGTCATGTACCCAATATTAGCAAGTTCTTCTGCATTTGGATCAATATTTATTGCTGTATCAGAAAAAAAGATTGGACCTCTTTTGGTTAACATGATGTTAGTTGCGGCAATTCTTCTAACTCCCTTAGCTTTACCAATTAACTCAATCATTGGTTTTGCAACTGCAGGATAACTTCTTGAATAACCCGTAACTAAAGCATCAGCTTCTCCTTCATTTACCATCATTGCTGCAAAATAATTTCGTTCTCGCATCCAGCCTAAAGCATCAATTAAAGTAACTCCTTTTCTTTGTCTCTTTTCCCAATAAATTTTAGCAAAACGTTCTCTTCGTTCATTTTCATCATCTGATTTTGGATCAATTATTTGTAAATCGACATCAAATTTAATTTCTTCCATCAATTCATGAATAATAGTTTTATTACCCATTAAAATTGGTTTTCCTATACCATCTTCATATACAATTTGAGCTGCTTTCAGCACGCTTAAATGATCAGCCTCTGCAAAAATGATAGATTTTGGATCAGATTTAGCTCTTCCAATTAGCATGCGCATAAACTTATTACCGGTTCCTAAACGTTGGGCTAAAGAATCTTTATAAGCATCCCAATCTTTAATTGGTTCTTTAGCTATTCCAGAATCCATAGCTGCTTTTGCAACTGCAGGTGGAATTTCTGTAATTAAACGGTGGTCAAATGGCTTTGGAATAATATAATCTTTTCCAAATTCAATATTTTTAACATTGTAGGTTTTAATTACCTGTTCTGGAACAGGTTGTTTGGTTAACTCTGCCAAAGCATACACCGCAGCTAATTTCATTTCTTCATTAATTCCCGTCGCTCTAACATCTAATGCCCCTCTAAAAATATAAGGAAATCCTAAAATATTATTTACTTGATTTGGGTAATCTGATCTACCAGTACCCATAATAATATCTTCTCTAGCTTTAATTGCTACTTCATATTCTATCTCTGGATCAGGATTTGCTAAAGCAAATACTATTGGATGTTGCGTCATAGATTTTAACATTTCAGGCGTTACTAATCCCCCTCTTGATAAGCCTAAAAACACATCGGCATTTACCATAGCTTCTTCTAAAGTATGTAAATCTCTAGAAGTTGCGAATTCAGATTTTTGTACAGATAAATTCGTTCTATCCTTTCTGATAACGCCTTTACTATCACACATTACTATGTTTTCGTCTTTTATACCTATTTTTTTATATAACCTTGAGCAGGATATTGCTGCTGCTCCGGCTCCACTAACCACTACTTTGGCATCTTCAATTTTTTTATTAGAAATCTCTAAGGCATTAATTAATGCAGCAGAAGAAATAATTGCTGTACCATGTTGGTCATCGTGCATAATTGGAATATCCAATTCTTCTTTTAACCTTCTTTCAATTTCAAAAGCTTCAGGAGCTTTAATATCTTCTAAATTAATTCCTCCAAATGTTGGGGAGATATTTTTAACGGTTTCAATAAATTTATCAACATCATGAGTATCTACTTCTATATCAAAAACATCAATATCTGCAAACACTTTAAAAAGCAATCCTTTTCCTTCCATAACAGGTTTACCTGCCATAGCGCCAATATCACCCAATCCTAAAACAGCTGTTCCGTTTGAAATTACAGCTACTAAATTTCCTTTTGCAGTGTATTTATAAACATCATCTGGGTTTTTTTCTATTTCCAAACAAGGTTCTGCAACGCCTGGAGAATAGGCCAAAGATAAATCTTTTTGAGTTGCGTATTTTTTAGTTGGTATTACTTCAATTTTTCCTGGAGTAGGTTTTTCGTGGTACAATAAAGCTTCGCTTCGTTTTTTAGAATTACTCATATTTATATCTTTTGTGAAATATCTAACAAAGATAAATAGAATACATGATAAACAAGGAATTAAAAGCTATAATTATAGCACTCTGTAACATCTATAACTCTGAGAATGCATTCAAAAATATAATTATATTTAACCTCTTATTTTATCATCATAGGATTGTCATCTACCAAAATTTCTATAGAATTACCTGTTAATAAAGAAACTTCAAAATTATCAGCTGAAAGGTTACATTTTAAAATACTATTCTTAAAGTTTATTTTAAAAGACAAGCTCGTCCAATTTTTAGGTAAATGTGGATGAAAATTTAATTTACCATTTACAACCCGCATTCCTGCAAAACCAAACACTATAGACATCCAAGAGCCTCCCATACAAGCGGTATGAATACCATCCTTTGTATTATGATGTAGATTATCAATATCTAACCTTGCCGTGTTCATGAAATAATTATACGCTTTATCATATTCTCCAATTCTGTTTGCCATTATACTAAAAATACAAGTGGACAGCGAAGAATCATGCGTGGTTATTTTTTCATAATAATTATAGTCGTTTTTAATAGCTTCTAAGCTACTCTCGTTTTCCATTAAAAAGTGCCCTAAAATAGTATCTGCTTGTTTACAAACTTGATGACGATATAAAGTTAATGGATGATAATTTAACAATAATGGGTAATTTTCTTTAGGTGTGTTTTCAAAATCCCAAACTTTTTTATTGAAAAAACTATCGTCCTGTGGATGTAAATTTCTTTTTTCATCAAAAGGTAAAAACATGGCTTTACCTGCTTTAGAAAAATTGGTTAATTCACTATTTTGAAATTGTAATTTTTCTAATACAGAATTCAAAATATTTTCATGTTTAGATTTTACATTGTTATATATTTCTGAAATTTCTGTGAATAAATTTTTGGTTAACACATTAGTGTAATAATTATTATTTACAATACACGTGTATTCATCTGGTCCAGTTACATCATCAATACAAAACTTATTATCACTATCTCTAAAATGACCAATATGGAACATTAACCTTGCAATTTCAATTAACATTTCCAATCCTTTGTTTGCCATAAAATCTAAATCATCCGTAACTTTATAATATTGAATGATAGAATAAGCAATATCTACATTAATATGATATTGAGCGGTTCCTGCAGGAAAAAAAGGAGAGCATTCATCTCCTGCTATGGTACGCCAAGGATATAAAGCTCCAATATTATGTCCCATTTGTCGTGCTCTTTTTCTAGCAAAATCTAAAATATTAAATCGATAGTTTAATAAATTTTTTGCAAATTTTGGATTAGTAAACAAAAAGAAAGGAAAAATATAAATTTCTGTATCCCAAAAATAATGTCCTTCATAACCTTCACCTGAAAGCCCTTTTGCAGAAATATTACTCCAACGATCTTTACCTACAGATTGTACAAGATGAAAAAGATTAAATCGTAATCCTTGTTGCATTTCATTATCTCCTTCAATTTTAACATCTGCAAATTCCCAAAAGTCATCTAAATATTTTTTTTGTAAATCAACATAATAATTAAAAGAATTTTTAATTACAGATCTTATTATGGATTGATTTTCCTTAAGCTCATTAGGATGTCTATTAGTATCGGTATAAACGGCAAATTTTGTAAAATTAATAGAAGCACCTTGTTTAATATTTCCTTTAAAAATATGCGTGAATTTATCTTTATCTTTTTGAATAGTTTCCGTAAAATTGGATGGAAATTGGTGAGAAATACCACCTACTACTTTTAAATTAGAATGTTTCGTTTTTGCCTCAATAAACGAGGCGTTATTATCCACGGTCATTTCTATAACGGATAATGCTTTTGCATTGGCAGTACCAACCCGTGGATCATCACTTGAAACTATATTAGAAACATCGCCATTTATAATGGAAAGAACTTCTATTTCACCTTCAAAATTAACAGCTTCTATGCTACAATTTATTAAAAAAAGTTCTAATTGTTCAAAAGATGCCAATCTTTTAAATACTAATTTAACAATTTCTTTTTTAGGAGATTCCCATTCAATAGTTCTTGTTACAATACCAGTTTTGGCATTTAATATTCTTTTATAAAACAATACTTTTCCTGAAAAAAGAGAAAATTTTTCTCCATTTATTTTAATAATTATTTCCTGAGTATCAATTACATTTAAAATACTTTGACTTCTATCTGGAAATCCATGAAGCTTTTCACCATAAACAATTTCTTCACTTTCATAAAATCCATTTATGTAAATTCCTCTAACACTAGGAATATTATTTGACACTCCTTCTTCAAAACTTCCACGAACGCCAAGATAACCGTTTGCAGTACTATAAAGCGTTTCTTTTAATTGATAAGATTCTTCAAAATTTGTATCTATTAAACTCCAATTGTTCATAATTGTAAATTTTAATTATTAAGTAAAGTTTTACGGTTGAATTTCTGCAGTTTGAGCTGCTTTTGTTGTTAAGTTCTTTAAAATGAAAAATGAAATTATTAATAATCCCATTGGTATTAACAAAAAGTAAAATGCTTTTCCTGCTCCCATATTTTTAAATAGCCACCCTATTATTCTTGATCCTAATGTACCTCCTAAAGCTGAAAATATTACTATTAAACCCGTCATTGGACTATGTAATTTTTTAGGTAGAACACTTAAAATAGCAGAACTTAATAATGGATAAATTGGTGCAATAAATAAACCTATAATTGGAAAAACATAACCAATTAAAGGAATATCTGCTAAACTATTTATTTCAACCGCTTGTAAATTCACTGTTTTTGGTAATACAAATACAACAATTAGCATAGCAATTAGCATACTAAAGGAAACTACATAAAACCATGAAAAATATTTAGTAATTAAACCTGCAGACAACCTTCCAATTGCTAATGAAATTGCCAAAATACTTGCCATCATTATACCAATATTTTCAGGTAATTTTAAAACTCGTGAATTAAAAGTAGGTAGCCAACTCATAATACCTTGTTCTACCATAACATACAAAAAGGTACTAATTATAAATACTAAAACAAGTAATTTAGCCATTAATAATAGCATTTGCTTAGCGTCATCAGCTAAATCTACACCTGGAATTTCGTGTCCTTCATCAAACTTTATATTTAAAAGAATAATAAATGAAATTGCTGAAATTGCTGCTAACAACCAATATACATTCAACCATGAGTTTGGTTCACTTTCATTATTAAATGCTGGAAATAAAAAATATGCTAAGGCAATTCCAATCATAAAAACACCTTCAATAGAACTCATCATACTATTATGTTCGTGTTGACTATTTACCACTAAACCAATCATAGAATAGACAGAAATTTTTATTAAAGCAAAGGAAACACCAACGGTTGCAAATAATATTCTAGCTCCCATAAATGAATTTGCATAATACATTTGAATACAACCAATTGTAACCAATGCCAAACCTGCTAACATGGATTTTTTATAGCCAATTCTAGGTAAAAAAGATGCAATTATAAATGAAATAACAGCTATTGGAATATCCTTAAATAATTCAAGTGTGCTGGCTGTAACTTCATCAACGCCATAAATATTTTGTGATTTTAAAATTACAATACCAACACTATTTAGCAAAATAGCAAAAACAAAGTAATTTAAATACATGGACACTTTTATGCCTAAGTTTTTCATTTATAAATGTTTTTTAGTTTTAAAAAATTAATTTTAATGTTTAATAATATATGTTTTTCTTTCTGGTCCTACTCCTTTAATGGTTAGACTTTCCCATTGTTTAGGTAAGCAAGTTTTTCCTTGCACAATGCCCTTATCTGTAATTTGTAATCCTCCAAAGCCAAAAAGAACTTCTTGAAGCATTCCTCCAGCACCAGTTGCAAAATATGGATTATTACTTGTCGCCGATTCAGAAAGCGCCCCAAAAGGCGGACGCTTATTTGGAATATAGGATTTTTTAAACAACTCAAATGCTTTTTCAGCATTCCCCAAACGTGCATATAGTATTGAAAACACCGAAAGTCCCATAGCTGGACCTTCAGGAGCTATTTTAGGTTCATAATATTCTAAATCTCTAACAATTTGTTCTGTATTAGTAACTATTTCTAATGGATATGCTAATAAATTAACATCGGCTTGTTTTATTATTTCTCCTTTGTAAGTATCATTTTCCATAGTTACTCCATCAGAAAAGTAATGAAACTTCATATTATTAGCAACTTCAACCCAAATAGGATTTGGATTTATCTGAAGTTCTTTTGCGGCTAAAATTACATCTTCCAATACTTTTTTGGCAGATCCATTTGTAAAAGCATTATCATCAATATTTTGGGCAAATTCATTAGCTCCAACAACATTATGAATAGAATAACTGCCATCTTTATTTTTTACACTTCTGCTTACCCAAAAATTTGCTACTTCTTTAAGTAATGGATAGCCTTTTTCTTTTAACCACTGTTTATCTTTGTAGATTTTATAATAATTCCAAAAAGCAATACCTACATCAGCTGTAATATGATGCTCAAAAGTACCTGTAAGTGCCCAAACAGGACAAGCTTCTTCTCCAGTATCATCAGATTCCCAAGGAAACATTGCTCCTTTATACCCAAAAAGAGCGGCTTTTTGTTTTGCTTTTTCAAGGCGATTAGACCGATAATTTAATAATGAAATTGCAATATCTTGATTTAAAATTAGCAATGGAGGATACATCCATAATTCAGTATCCCAAAATACATGACCGTTATAACCTTGAGAGGATAAACCCATCGGAGAAATACTTAAATCAGTATTTGCACTGGTAAAAGAATATAAATGATAAAGTGCCAATCTAACATCTTGTTGTGATTGAAGGTCTCCTTTAATTTCAATATCTCCTTCCCATAATTTTTTCCATAATTTTTTATGTTTAGCAATAACAGCATCTTCATTACCTTGCATTATAAATATTGCCATTCTAGCTGTTTCACTTAAAGGATCTCCGAAATTTTGAGTAGAGCCAACTGCGCCAGCCCAACCAAATTCATAAGAAACTCCTTTAGAAAGATTTTTTTCAAACGTTAATTCATTGTCATATTTAGAAATTAAATTATGTTTTAATTTAGGGTGATGGTTTTCTTTAAAAACAAACGTAGCAGAAGCAGCTAGTTTATGTTTACCAAAAGCGCCTTTAGCAGTAGTTTGAAGCAAAGGCATTACCACATCCAAATCTACTTTACGGTCGAAAGTGTTTACCGGATTTATATAATCTAACGGACATAAAATTTTACCGGCTGCAAAAATTTTGATATCTTTTAATGGTTTTATATTTACTTTTATTAAACCAGCATAAGGCATTCCTCTTAAAGCATAAATAGTGTAAGAAATTTTTGCTTTATTTTTAAAATTAAAACTGGTAGTTAAATATGCTTCTTTCATGTTAAGAACCTGTTTCCAATTAGAAATATTGTCCTCGTTAATTTGAACTCCATCAATACTTACATCCAAATTTGCAAAATTAATTCCTTTCATAATTTTGCTAACTCCTTGAGCAGATTCTTTATCAAACACATTATTTAAAATAATAGATTTTACTTTAAAAGGTTCTTTTGCTGCTAATAAACCAATACGACCATTTGCAAGTGTAATTCCAGCATAATTTGTAGTATTTGTTGCTACAATGTGCCAAGGAGAATTTTCAATTTCTTGTGCTATTACTGTCTGAAACGATAAATTAATAGCTAATAAAACTAGAATTTTAACTGCTATTATTTTAATTTTAAAAAATTTCATATATTTTAATTTTAAAGATTTTCCAAAATTTCTGGGTGCCTAATTTCTCCTCCGGTTATTCCTGTTTGAAGAGCATAATATAATACAATAAATGCAAAAATTACCGTTACAATTCCAATAATTTTTGAAAAATATTTTTTCTTCCAATTAAGCAAAAAACCTATTAAGGAAAGAACTCCTAAAACATAAATATATACTAAAAACTCAATGGCTTTTTGCTCATGCACTGCAATTAAATGGCTGTTAACCCCTTTAGCTCCTTCAACAATTTGCTTCGCTTCTTCGCCAGTGTTTAATGCAATAAATCCAAAAACAGCTGCAAGAAAAAACACACTATATCCTATTCTTTTAATTAACTCGGATCTATATAAAATCCCAAATATCATTATTAAAACACCTATAACAACAAAAGTTATTGGTAAGTGATTAAGTGCTAGGTGTAATTGTGCATTATTCATTGTTTTATTTTAAAGTTTAAATATTATTTATTTTGATTTTAATTATCTATAAAATTTACATTACAATCACAGATAACTTTTTTATTTATTTTTTGGTTTAAGTTCATCTCCGTTAATCTACTAATCCGCTTATCTAAACAATTTTCGCAATTAGAAAATAATTCTAAATCCCAAACATCTGCAAAAACTCTACCTTTATTTAACTTAATACCATATTCTAAAACTGTTTCTAAAGATGGTATTTCAGGCAAACTAAAATCCCCTTTTTTAAGTAAATAATCCAAAGCGCCATTTCCTGTTCTAACAGGAATTACGGTACAGCATTCAACTCCTGAATCAAAAGCAAAATCCAACGACTTTTTTGCCCACAAAACACCTTCAGACTCTGATAAAAATGGAGGTTTTAGTAATATAAAAGCTCTTGATTTTATATTATTTTTAGATAAAAAATTAACAGACCACTTAAAATCATCCATGGTCATTTGTTTATTTAATTTTCCCAAAATTTCATCATTTGCTATCTCTAGACCAATCGCCACTTGCAACGATGGTTTTAATAACTCACTAAATTTTAAACATCGTTTATTAATAAATTTTGGATGACTTTCAACAATTACCGTTTCAAAATTACTTAAAAGGGATGCTATTTTTTCATAATCTTCTTCTGGTATGGCATTTTTATCAAAAAAACTTCCGCTATTATATAACTTTAAATGTTTTACTTTTGGCATTCTTTGTAAGGCAAATTCAATTTGATTTGGAATAGCACCAACAGAAACTTTTTTATCTGTTGTGTTTTTCCACAAATCACACATTAGGCAACTAAAAGGGCATTCTTTATTGGTAAGAAAAATAATTCCAACATCTTCAATTTTCCCTGAAATAGTGCGTTCCTTTTCAACTAGCCACAAGTATGGTTTTTGTGAATTTACCTTGTTTTTTTTACCTCTATTTGTTACAATCCACTTTGTATTTAAAACGGAAGCATGGCTTTTACTCATATTTTGCTAAAAACTGTTTCCTATAATCAATATCATTCATAGGAAAAAGCCTTTTAAAATCGGTTGGAGATGTTGCGCCATGCTGAAAACGTCTTTTCTCAAACACAGGCATATCCATACCTGTTACTGCTTTAACACCAATTGAAACTATTTTCCCTTTTAATTCATATAATTTTTCATGATCCCAATTGGTCATTTCAATATATGGAATTCCCTCTGAAATTTCAATTACATTAGGTAAAGTGTACGGACTAAATCCTTCAAAATCAAGTAAATCTGCAGGAGAAAAAGTTCTCATATATCCTCTACTTAAACCACCTGAGTAAGTTAATGAATGTTTAATAGATTCTACTCCCCAACCTTCGTGATATAACATCATATTATTTAGAACGCTACGAATAGTTAATTCAGGATTTTCTTCAATAGGATAGTCTTTCAGGTTTTCGTCTCCACCGTCTCCGTCAATTAAATGTTTCCATTCTGGATATCGTTTTCTTATTCCTTTAAGAAGCGCTAAATTCATAGTAGCAGATTGAATATCTAATGGTTTATAATCTTCTACAACATCTACTGCTTGTTTCCAATCTAAATCTTCATAATCTAATTCAATAGGTTCTAAAAATAATTCTAAATCTAAGGATTGCAAAAACTTTTTAGCTTGTAATAAATCGGCACCATCTCCATCTACTGAAAGCGTAAATGCTTTTAATCTTGATGGACTTTCACCTAGTTCTTTTAATGCGTGATAGGTAAGTAAAAAAACGGAACCGCTATCAATTCCAGCAGAAAAAGTTACTCCTATTGGGCCAGTTTTAGCACGATATTTTAACCATTTTTTAATTTCATTATAAACAGTACTAATATAATCTACTGCTACTTGCTCTATATTTTCAGGTTTAAATTTATTTCGTTGAGGACAAAAAAATCGGGCATAAACAGGATTTGGATCTGGACAACCTAACAATTCAATTTTTGTAATATAATGAGCCGGAACCATACGAGTATAGCTTGGATGAAACTGATCATCCATTCCTTCTTTTTTAAGATAATCAAATATAATATCAATACGTTCAGCAACTACTAATTGCGGTCCAGCAGCACGTTTTGCAATAAAATAGCGTAACGGTCTGCCTATTGACCTTGCCATTCTAATAGTTTTAAAATCTACCGATATAAGAGAAAATTGACCGTCAATTTTACGAACAGCTTCAACATCACCAGATTTAACAATATCAACAGCTTCTTCATGTGTCATATTATAAATGACATTTTTTTCAGGATTTGTAAGGTCAATTACCTTACTTACATACATACTATTCATAATCTATAATTTTAATTTTTTATAATTCCTTTTTCTTGTAAAATGGTTATATATTGGTTAGCAACTATATTATTAAAAACCTCTTTTACACCATTAGTCCAAAATATTTCAAGTTTATCAATCCTTTTATGCTTGCCAAGTCCAATATGAATACGAGGATCACTATTAGAAAGATATCCTGTTGAAAATTGATTGACAAATATTTTTTGTTTTCCATCTATAGTAACCAGCACTTTAGCTCCTGCTAACGCAGAAGGATTAGCTTTACTTTTTAGGGTTAATCCAAGCCAATGATTTCCATTTTTAGCATCGTTTCTAAGAAGAGAAGGAGTTGCCGTTTTATCAAGATGAGATATAATAATATCCATATCCCCATCATTGTCAAAATCCCAAACTGCCAAACCTCTACCTGAACGTTTTGTTGAAAAATAAGAGCCACTTTCTTTTCCTATATTGGTAAAATGACCTTTTCCATCATTTTCTAACAATAAAGGATATTGTAAAATAAGATCTTCTGCTGTACCGTTGGCAGCTACTATATCTAAATCGCCATCATTATCATAATCAAAAAATGAAACGCCCCAGCTCCCTTTTCCTGATAATTCTTTTTCTAAACCACTGGAACTAGTTGTATCTTCATACAGTCCATTACCCAAATTATGATAAATAGCACCATATCGTAAATCGGCTACAAAAATATCTAGCAAACCATCATTATCATAATCGCCAACTGTTCCTTGCATAGATCCTGTAGGTTTTCCTTGACTATTAACAGCAACACCACTTGCTACACCAACATCTTTAAACTTTCCATTTTCATTTTTAAATAAAAAATTCATTTGATGATCATTAGCTTGAAAAATATCTAAATCACCATCATTATCATAATCATAAACTGTAAGTCCCATACATTTTGAATTAGGATAATACAAGCCTACTTTTTTAGTGACCTCTATAAAATTTCCATTTTTTTGCTGCTCGTATAACATAGAAGCCTGCCCTTTATATTCTGATGGATGAGGCATCATACCAGGAGTTTGTGTAGAAATATACTTTGAATCAAATGCTAAAAAATTACCTACCAAAACATCTAATCTACCATCTAAATTATAATCAAAAAAGGAAGCACCAATGCTCCATTTTGTAAAACCGTTTAACTTTTCTGGTCCTTGTAGCCCTAACTTAGAAGTAATGTCTGTAAAAGTTCCATCGCCATTATTATGATAAAATACATTTGAACCATAATTAAGCACATACAAATCTTTAAAACCATCTTTATCCAAATCAATTGGAACAGCAGCTTCTCCCCAACTTTTTCCTTCTAATCCTGTTTTTTTAGTAACTTTTGTAAAGGTACCATTTCCATTATTTTTATAAAATTCATTATGGTAGCTTTTATACATTTCTCCCTCTTTATCAGAAATACCTTCAATATATTTACCATTAAGTAAGTACAAATCCATAAAGCCATCGTTATTGTAATCAAAAACGGTTACGCCAGAACCACTGCTTTCTAAAATATTTACGTAAGAATTATCCCCAATAGTATATTTAAAATCTATACCTGAATTATTAGTTATATCTTTAAATTGAACCTTACTATTTTGAGCAAAAATTGCTGTAGAGAAACCGATTATAAAAATAAATTTCACTAAGTTTTTAACTATTTTGTTTTTCATTCTATTCTTGCTTTACGGCATTTTTAAATTCATGATTATCTACAACTCTTGTATTGTATTTTTTTAAATATTTTTGAAGTAAAGGATCTTTTGGATATACATCTTTATCTGACGGTGGATAACTAGACATTCCATGAAAAGGAAGTGGTAAAACCGCATCTCCAAGTGCCGTATTTAAATCGCCATCTTTAACCCAACCAACACTGTGAATAAATAAATCTCTTTTCCATCCTTTTTTTAAGACAGGTAACTTATTAGCATCAAAAATAATGGAAGTTTCATCACCAGCATTAGAAATAATATATTGATTATCCGACTCTAATAAAAGAGGATTCACATCGCCGTAACGTGTGTATTTACCTTTTAAATCAAGCCATTTTCTATTTTTATCCACCTTATAATAATCAAACCAATGTGGTCCATATCTTCCTCCTTTTCTATAACTTTTAGAAAATCCTCTATAATGAATATCTGAACTTTCGGTATTTAATACCGTTGTATTTAACGGAGTATTTGGGTTAGAATTAGCAAAAAAGATATAGTCCCAATAAATTTCCATATTTGTTACAATACGAACCCTATGATCTTTAGACAGAAACTTATCGGTTAAATTAACAATTACTGTTTTATTTTTTCCCATAGGAAATCCAATATTTTCAATAACAGTTTTCCAAGATCCATTTTTATCTTTTACCTGAAGTTTAGGAGGTGTAACTTTCAAATTATCTGTTTGAGAAAGAGCAACATTAATACTTGCATCTGTAGGAAAAATCCACCCATTTAAATATAAATATAAGTCCTTAGATTTTGCCGTACTTCCAGGGTTTAAAATTAAATCATGACTTTGTGTTATTCCTTGATATTTTCCTGATAAAAAGTTGGTTACGTAACTATTATCCTTTTTTAAAACAAAAGGAAGTAAATTATTACCTTCAGAATCTTTAGCAGAAACTGGAGTAATTTTTTTATCAACTTGATAAAGTTTTAGTCCAGGAAATGGTGGTGGAGAAAATTGTTCTGGAACATAAACATCCACAGCATCTAAATGATCCACTGCCAAAAGCTGAATTTTATCCATATAAATAGTTTCCCATAATTCTGATGTAACTTTTATAGAATATTTTCCATCTTTTGGCACTAACATTTTATTAGGAATTTTAATATAATCGTCTGAAGCGTTTGGAAAAGCATGTTTCATATTTCCTCCCATAATTCCCAATGGCATACCAAGTGCACTACGCCAAATAATATCTTTTACAAATACATACTTCTCACCATTCCAAGTATATAAAAATGGACAAGAACCTTTTAAAATTTGGGCTTCAATTAATGCTTGATCGGCATCTGGAAGAAATATATTTTGAGGCACACCATTTGTCCAAGTAATTCGTACAATATCTACTTTAGTATGATTTCCTAATCCAAAATAAACATCGGGTTTTGTAACTACCATGGTTTGGTATAAATCACCTGCTCTAATTTCTACTTTTGCTCCAATTCCAAAATAGTTGTTTTTGGCACTACCTGCGCGTAAACCTACAAGTTTTAAATTCATGTAATGGTTTATACTTCCTCCATCATTTCTTAGTAGATATGTACCTCCATTAATTCCGGCAACTAAAATATCGAGGTCTCCATCATCATTATAATCAAAAAGTGCTAATTGCCTACCTGATTTTGGCGTGGTTGGTAACACTTGAGAAGCATCCTTAAAAGTTTCATTTCCTTCATTATGAAAAATGAAAAGACCTCTTTTTTTATTATCAGAAGATTTACCCGCAACTAAAATATCTATAAAACCATCATTATCAAAATCAAAAAACTTAGTGTCAAAAATTTCAACATTTTTAAGATTAGAAAACATTTTATTGGTGTTTTTCACCATTTCAAACTTGCCTTCTCCAAGGTTTTGGTATAAAAGACTTTTATTCCCACTTTTTGAAGTAATAAATAAATCTAAAAATCCATCGTTGTTAAAATCCCCAACTTCAACCGAATTTAAATCTTGTAAGTTTTGTAATCCGCTTTTTTCCGTAACCTCTTTAAAAACACTTTGTCTTTGATTAAAATACAAAGAACAAGTTCCGCTTTTATTAATGGTTATCAAATCTATATCATCATCATCATCAAAATCGCCGAAAGCAACATCTATGCTATAATCTCCTTCTTTTGACAAACCCATTTTCCCTTTCTGTTCAAGAAACGTTCCATCGCCATTATTTCTAAATACTAGATTCGAATTTGAAGTGGTTTCAAATAAATCTAAATCTCCGTCATGGTCAAGATCTATAAATACGGCTTTATTACCTCCTAATTTACTTCCAATTTTAGCCTTATCGGTAACGTTTTCAAAAACTCCTTTACCCGCATTTCTGTAAAGTATATCGCCTTGATCTGTTAAGACATATAAATCCAAAAATCCATCATTATCATAATCTACAAAAATGGAAAATCTTTCCTTGCCTGTATGCGTTATACCAACTTCTTTAGACACATCATTAAAACGTGCCATGTCATTATTATAAAGATAATGTTTATACGTAGAGGTTGTTGCATCATAATTACCCAAATATAAATCGGTATCGCCATCGCCATCATAATCTGCTGCTTCAACATGAGCCATATAAGTCTGGTTTTTTATATCCTTATCTGAATTTTCAGGTGGACTATTTAGCCCAGCCAATGACGCTACTTCTGTAAACCTTAAGACTTCTAAAATAGATTTATTATCCTCAGACTGTGAAGAAGAAGATTTTAAATCATACGTAATTAGTGGAAAACCAACAAGTGAACCACCTGGACCTTTTAAATCCATTAACCCAGCCTGATATGGTGAGGTAACTTTTAAATAATTATGAAAAATAGTAAACTGTACAATTGCCTTTTCTTGATCTCCTTTTTTTAATAAAGTAATTGTTTTGTTATAATAATCGATTGCCTCTTTTGGAAATTTAGGGAATATTTTATGAATTATTTCTAAATGCGCAATGGCTTTATCAATTTTTCCATTTTTAATAAACGTTTCAATTAATTTTAACTGAGGAACTATATTAGCTGGTGCATTTTTAACTAATTCTGATAGATATTTTTCTCGTTGATTTTGCGATTCTCTGTCTTTGGTTACGGAAAGTAATTCAGAAATATCGTATAATATTTTAACATGTTTTGGAGCAAAAGCAAGTGCTTTTTTTAATTCTAATATTGCTTTCTCACGTTTATCATCCATCTGATATACTGTAGCTAACAACAATCTTATGTCTGCGTCTTTTGAATCCAATTCAATGGCTTTAAAAAGTTGTTTCTCAGCATCATTATATTTTCCCATTCTTAAATAGGTTAATCCTAAATTTGCATACCCCTGTTTTTCTTTTGGAGCTAGTTTAATTACTTTCAAAAACTCCTTTTCAGCTTCATCTAATTTAAATTCTTCTAAATATGCAAGACCTAGTGTTTTACCAGTCATCAATTCAATAGATTTTTCCTTTTTATCCTTTTCCGTGTTTTTACAACTAAAAAAAAGGGTGGCAAAAAAGGCTATAAAACAAATAAAATAAACGTTTTTCATAGTGTCAAAATTAACAAATTAAATTATATAGCTGAATTTATTTTTGAATAGGAATTGAAGTGGCGTTCCTTATTTCAATCAATTCATTTGCATGTAAACGATTTCCTTTTTTATCAAATTGAATAATTCCAGTAACTCCTTCATGTCGAATTTTTGATAAAGAATTTTCTACTTTATCACGATTTAAACCTGATTTTTTTATTGCCTCAATAATACAATTTACCCCATCAAATGTAAAAGCCGCAACTGCACTTGGTTTAAACCCATTTTTATTCTTAAAATTATTATTAAAGGATTCCTTGTTTAAATTTAGCCAATTTCCTGCAGTAACTGCTACAACATTATTGTAATCTGCAAGTTTTGCTTTTTTAAATATTTGTTCTCCAAATAATGTTGACGTTGCATATATTGGCTTATTTATTTTATTATTCTTCAATTGTTGAATAAAAGCCAAAGAGGAATCCGAATTTCCTAGTAAAACAACAGCCTGAACATTATTTTTAGATAAAGACGCAACTAAAATATCGAAATTTTTAGTTTTGTTTTCATAAAAAAATGTTATTGGTTTTATGCCATCTATTTTTTTTATCTCTTTTAAAAAACTTTTTAAGGTTAATTTAGAATCATAACTTTTATCGGATATTATGGCAATATTCTTTAACTTTTTATGATTATATATTTCTTTTACAAGTAATTTTGATTGCTGTATATCATTAGGTACACAACTAAAATACCAAGGTACAAATGCCTGTGAAAGAGTAGGATCTGTTGCCCATAAAGACATATAAATCCTGCGGGTTTTGGTACAAACCTGTTCCACTAAATGAGCATTTCTACCATCATGCGAGCCTAAAATTGCCCATACATTTTCTTTAAAAATTAAGTTTACAGCATTTTTTGATCCTGTTCCCCAAGGACCTTCCATAGAACGAACAACCAATTCAAAAAGTTGCCCATTTATACCTCCCTTTTTATTTGCTTCAGCTATTGCCATTTCGGCTCCAAATTTAGCTTCCACAGATGTTTTACTGGGAATTAAAAGTCCTATTTTAATTTTATTATCCTTAATTTCTTTCTTTTTTTGTGCAGATGTTATCTGAAAAAGAAGAAAAAAACTAAGAATTATTAAGTAACCATTTTTTAACATAAAACACTTCTTCCAACCGCCGAAGCTACTTTAGAAAGCTCACTCATTAAATCGTTAAACTCATTAAGATGAAGAGATTGATGCCCATCACAAAGCGCTATTTCAGGTTTATAATGTGTTTCCATTATTACGCCATCAGCACCAGCAGCAATGGCTGCTTTTGCCATAATAGGAACCATCCATCGTAAACCAGTACCGTGGCTAGGATCTACAATAACCGGTAAATGACTTAAATGTTTTAACATTGGTACTGCGCTTAAATCGAGTGTGTTTCTTGTTGAAGTTTCAAACGTACGAATTCCTCGTTCACATAGTATTACTTGGCTATTTCCTTGGTTAAGAATGTATTCAGCTGCATTTAAAAATTCTTCAATAGTTGCCATCATACCTCTTTTTAACAAAACTGGCTTTCCACACATGCCAACTTCTTTTAAAAGCGAAAAGTTTTGCATATTACGAGATCCCACCTGAACTAAGTCGGCATATTCAGCAATTAATTCTACCTGTTTCGTATCCATTACTTCCGTAACTATCGGTAAACCTGTTTCTATTTTTGCTTGCCTAAGTAATTTTAATCCTTCTTCTCCTAATCCTTGAAAACTATAAGGTGATGACCTTGGTTTAAAAGCTCCTCCTCTTAATATTTTACCTCCACTTGCTTTTACTGATCTTGCTGTTTCTAAAAGCTGAATCTCATTTTCTACAGCACAAGGACCTGCAAAAATTACAACTTCATTTCCTCCGACCTTTACCTCATCAACTTTAACAATGGTGGTATGTTCCTCATTTTTTTTACTAACTTTTGATGGTACTGTAAATTTAACATCTACCGAAGTTTTACATGAAATAGTTTCCATAATATTGTTTCTTTATACTTAATAACCTACTTTTTTCCCTAATCCCTTTATAACTTCATATTTTGGAGCTTTCGAAATTTTAAATACTCCATTTTCAACTTTAGCCATAAATATATCTCCCAAATCATTCCAATTTTGATCAAAAATAATTTTTCCTGTTATACCTTTATATCCCTGAAATGTTTTTAAATCGGTAAGCGCATCTCTGATAAGCACTCTATTTAAACCAACCTTACGAATTGCTGCAATAATTAAATTCATTCCGTCATACGCATGTGTAGCAAAAACATTTGGTTTAATTCCAAATCTTTTTAAATATGCAGCTTTAAAATCTTTTAATTTTGGATTATTAGCATTTGGGTCGTATTGGCTAGTACTTACAATACCTTCAGCAGCTTCACCTGCTATTTTAAGAAATTCATCAGATACTACTCTATCCGATGCATAAATAGGAACTTTTATTCCTAAATCTCTTATTTGTTTCACAATAAACCCAGACTCTATGGCGTTTCCCCAAATCAGAATTCCATCTGGGTTCATTCTCTTAATATTTTCTAACTGCATTTTAAAATCCGTCTCTCCTTCATTAAATCTTTCTTCCATCATCATAGGATGTCCTAATCTTGTTGCAACCCCAGAATATTCCATAACTCCCACTCTACCATATCTACTATTAGTTCTAATAACTGCAACTCTTTTATGTTTTTTTATTTCAAAAATATAAGTTGCTAAAGCATAACCACTTTGGCGATCATCACTTATTACTCTAATCATCCATGGAATATTTGTTTCTGTATATGTAGGATCTGGATCTCCAGAATTCACCATCATTATTTCAGCTTTCAAAGTAGCCCTTAACGCCACATGAGAAACAATATCATCAATAGAGCCAAGAAATGCCCATACTTTTTCATCATCCATTTTAACCACTTCATTAGCGGCAGCACCCCATAAACCTACATCATTATGAATCATTAATTTAAAAGGAATACCATTATATAATCCATTTTTATTAGCCTCTTCAATAGCAAGTTTGCACCCATTTAGCATTTGTTCTCCAAGTGGTTTAATTGGAGATCCTTCTAATGGTCCTAAAAAACCAATTCGAACTTCTTTTAAATTTTTTGGAGGTAACTTTTCTCGTCCAGCTCCATTAAATTCAATTGGATCTACGAAATGATATTTGTACGCTTTTTGAAAACTATTATATGGAAAATATTTATCAGGTGTTTTACCATATTTCAAATCCTTTTTTTGTGCTTTTACTTCCTTAAACTGAAACATTAGAATCAGCAAGAGCATAAATAATAATTTAATGTTATTTCCCATTACATTTTAATTTTATTTTGATTTACATATTGCCCAAACTTCTATTTCTACAAGAAGTGTTTCCCAGCATAATCTTACTTGAATTCCTGTAGCAGCAGGTAACGGATCAAGATTTAGCCATTGATAAAAAGTAGTTCTAATTTTATTAAACTCATCATAATCTCTTTCAATATCTCTTAGGTAATTGGTAGTTCTAACCACATCATGCCACGACATTCCTTCTGCTTCCAAAAGATTAGTAATATTTAAGTACGTTCTCCAAAGTTGTGCTTTAAAATCACCTATATGTTCTGGTTTTCCTTCTTCATTAACACTAGCAGTACCAGAAATTAATAATGCTTTATAACCTCCTAAATCTAATCGTAATGCTCTTGAAAATGAGGATGGTTTTTCATAATTAAAAGCTTCATTAATTATCTGAGGCGCAGATACTGCATGCTTTTCTAATGGAGGACGATCTTGATGAATTGAAGGGTAAACTGCTTTTGTAATTTTATGATCATCCGATAAAATTCCTAATTTTTTCATTTCTAACTTTTCACCATCTGTAAGTTTTGATAAATCAATTAATAATTGTTTATCCTTATTTTCTATGACACAATCCATATTACTTATTTTTTATATTGTAATTATTTATAATCTATTCTTTAAAAAAATTCTACACTTTTACTTCAACAATTCTCCTCGACTTACTCCTTTTGAAGTTGCAACCCAAATAACATCGTCTTTTAAATCAACCCCAATCACAAAATTATGAGAAATGGATGGGGAAACTTGTTTTTCTGTTTTTTTGGTACCGTTAGTTATTATAATTTTTCCGTTCTTGTTATTGGCATTTTTAGTATAGGTTACCCAGTGTTTACCATCCGTAGTACTTAAACCTTTATCTGTACAGAGATATGCTACTGGACCAACAGCTCTAACAAAATTTATAAAATTACTTGCTAACCCACTATCATGATCAAAATAACCTTTCCAATGAACTCCATCATAACGACTTAATCCAAAATAGGTGGCTACCCATAAATAACCATCTGCCCATGAAGTTCCTGTAGTTATATCATGAACTACCCCATCGTCTGGAAAAAGATCGATTTCCATATTTTCATCTGGGTCAACATAATCTCTAAATTTTTTAGTTTTTTTTGTATATTCAATAACACCACCTCCCCAAGCTGCAATAAATATTTTTCCATCGCCAGCACTAACACCATAAGTCCAAGGTTCATGCATAGGTGCATTTTCTTGTGTAAAAATCTCCCATTGTTTTGTGTACGTATCATATTTTCCGGCGCCACCACCTGTTGCAACCCATATATCTTTACCATCACAGAAAACCGAATAAATTAAATCATTAGGCATACCACTATTTATTTGTGTAAAGTTTTCAAACTTTCCAGAGGACCAACGTGTTAAACCACCCATTGTACCTAACCAAACATCACCAGTTTGCTTAACTATATCTATTGCTAAAACACCGTTATGAGCTAAGCCATCTTTTGTAGTATATGTTTTCCATTTTCCTTTTTCAAAAACAGCTAACCCATTATGAGTACCCACTAAAACACGGTCGCCATCTATTCGCACACAATATGCTTTATTACTAGGTAAACCATCTTTAGTAGTGTAACTGTGCCAATTGCCATAAATAGGCATAGTGGAAATATCCGATTTAGCATTTTGAGCATTTAATGGTGTAGTTATAATGCTTACTAAAAATAGTAAGCCTCCTAAAACTGTAAAAATGGAATGCTTTTTAAAACTTGCTTTTATCATAATTTATTAAATTTTAATAAGTGGTATTATGTGTTTTTAAACTTTGTGCTTCGTATTTTGGTCCTCTTATTGATTTTAAATAATTGACTAAATCATTCAGCCCTATTTTTGATAAATCATTTACCCTTCCGTGCCTATCATCTCCGCCGTAAACTGTCCATATTTCTTCTAAGCTTTTTGCACGTCCATCATGCAAATAAGGAGCCGAATTATAAATATTATTTAGACTTGGTGTATCAAAAAGTATAGGGTCGTCTGTTGGTGACAAAGAACCAACATCCGATAATTTTAAATCCGTATAATTTGGAGCTGGATGACAAGTATAACATCTGTTATTCTCTGGAATAATATTATTTAAATTATCCACAGTACGATTAAAAATTTCTTTCCCTCGTTGTTGTGATTTTGTTAATTTACCAAATGGATTATGTGCAAGATTTGGAGGATATTTTATTCCTGTTTTTATAAAGGCAACCAATGCATCCAAATCTTCATAATTAAAAGCTTCCGTTCTTGTAAGAAATTTTGAAAAACGCATACCATCTTGTTTATAAACAGATTGATTTTTACCACTCCATTTAAATGGAGCCGTACCTGCAATATCGCGTAATGACATAGTATTGGTTATGTTACGCCCCATAGCAGCAAAATTGTACATAATACCATCTTCATGATAATCAGGATGACAAGTATAACAGGCATACTGATTTTGAAATGTATGTGATGCGTAGGTAAATAAACGGCGTCCTTTTCTGGCAACTGTAATGTTTTTTGGTCCTCCAAGGTCAATAGAATCTATTATTTGATTACTTTCCGTATCAATAATTGCTATTTTGTCTTCTAATTGTTCAGCTACGTATAATAATTTACCATCGGAAGATACTGTTAATCCTTTAGGACAAGATTTCGTTTGAATTCGTTTTGTAACAAACCTTTTACTAACACCTAAATTATTAGCTAATCTTTTTAATACTTCAGGAGAAGTATTTGCAATAATATTTCTTATAGAATCTAAATTAATTACAGAAATAGTATTTACCCCAGTGCTTGAAACATAAGCGTTTTTACCATTTGGGTTTACTACAATATCAAACGGATCAGGATAATAACTATTTTCTTCATCTAATAGTAATTGTACAAGCTTTCCATTATCTTTTTGTTCAACAATTCCTATACCGTTGGTCATCATCCAACCTCCTTCAACCTGTATTGCTGGAACCATATTTTTTGGACGAATTAAGGTTAGCAATGCCAAATCTCCTGAAGGGGTAAAAGCAACATTTTCCATCATATAAGCATCCTTAATAGCTATATCTTTTAACACCTTATGACTACTATCATCTACTACAGTAATTTCACTCACCATTGGTTCTCCAAATTCAGAAATATTTGGGCGTCTACTAGTAATGTAAAGTTGTTTTCCATTTGGAGAAAGTGCTGTTCCTGTAGGATTGTCTCCGGTTGTAAGCCTATTAATTTCTTCTTCTGATGTTAAATTAATAACGGACAAGTCAGATCCAAAACAATTTACAACATATAAAAACTGTCCGTTAGCACTTAACGATAATCCAGCTGGACCATTTCCTGTTTTTAATTCCTTTACTACTTTTAGGGTTTCTAAATCAATTACAGAAACGGTATCTGACCATTCATTACTTACATACGCTATTTTTTCATCAGAACTTAAAATAACACTATGTGGATGAATACCAACTTCTATTTTATTTATTACTTTTTTTTGCTTGGTATTTACCACCAATAATTCATTTGAATCTTGCGCAATTACGTATAATAAAATTCCATTTTTTGAAATTGCCATATTAAATGGTGACAAATATTTTTCATTTATCATTTTAGAAATAAAGCCTGTTTTTTGTGTATATAAATGACAAGAAATGCATGATAATGGATGATCTTTTACTGCGGTTTTGTTATTTACATGAACTCTAGCTAATTTTCTGCCAGGGAAATATATAACTGCTGCTAAAACAATAACTACTCCGAAAAAAATTATTAATTTTGATGTTTTCATGGGTTATTAATATTCTTTCTTTTTAGTTTCCTTTTTAATGTTTTCTGGTACTTGTATTGGTCCTTTTTGAACAGAAAGTGGTTGTCTGTTTTCAGGAACTTGTTCTCTGTTTTCATGACATCCAACACAACCTCTTCTTTCTCCAGGTCTCATATACATCCAATTACTTGGCCCATTAACAACTTGTCCGTTTTTACCAATAGTTTGCAATCTAAATGGTGTATCTGCAATTATTTTTATATAAAAAGACCCATCTTTCTCAACATTAACAGTTCTTAAAGTTTTGTCAATTCCTAAAACTTCTACTTTATTTGCTTTTAAACCTACTTGTAAGGAATCCGTAAAATTTATATCTTGACAAAGCATTAATCCAGAATTAAATTTTAAGTTTACTTCGCTAGGTAATTTTCTAGGTCTTTGGTGCTTTTTAATAATTACAGCATCTATAGTATTATATTTAGCATCTTCATAAAATACTTTCCCAAGTGAATTGCTTTTAGTATTAAATGAATATAATTTAAATAAATTATTTTTAGAGGAACGATAGGTTACTAATAAAGAATCTTTACGCCAAGGACTTACAGCATAAAAATCACCTTCAATTTCTTTGGTTAAATTTGTTTTACTTTCTACTGGATTATTATAATTTACAGCACAAATATTTCGTTTTTTGTTTCTATCATTTGATTCAATAAATAATATTTTACCATTTTCCGTTTCTTTTCCTGAGCTTCTAATATAGCTTCCTTTAATACCTTTATAAAATAATCTTTCTTTGGTCCCATCTGGTCGTAAAACTAAAAACACCGCATTTTTTTGTATAGGAAATAGCTCTTGGCTAAAAGTTAATACCCTACCATCCTTTAACATTCTAGATGCAAAATAAGCGTTAGGACTAAAGGTAATTTGACTTATTTTAGAGCCATCTTTATTACAAGAAAACAATGCATAAACATTGCTGGTTTGTGCAATATCTGTTAATTTGCTAAATAACAATCTTCCATCTGGCAGATACAATGGGTCTGTACAATTTTCCTTAGTAGAAGTGGTTACTTGATGAACTTTTTGATTTTCTAAGTTCATTTCAAAAATTTGCCAAATATCCTTTTCATTTCTTTGCCCGGCAAACACTATAGATTTTCCATCAAAAGATACTTGTGGAGCACAGGCAGAAAAAAAATCTTTGGTAAGCACCTTTATAGTAGTTTCTGCTTTATTTTGGCTTAATGTTGCTATACGTGATTCTTTTGGAAAATGGCATAAATTCCCCTTTTTATATTGGTTGTTTTGTACATTAGCTTTGGTTTGAGTTACCAAAACTATTTCTTTATTTGTTTGTTTTTGACAAGAAGTAAAAACAACTAACACAAAGCTAGTGGCAAATAAAAACCTAAAAACTGTGTCTATTTTTATACTGTTCATTAAATAACTTATTTTGGTTCTTTTACAACAAGAAATTGATTTGCTTTAACCTTTTCTAAAACTTGAAATTTACCAGATGGCCATTTTATTTCTATTTTATCTACTACATCATTTTTTAATAATCCAAAATGAATTCTAGGATCGCTTTGAGATAAATAGCCTGTTGTACTTTTCTTTTGTGTAGTTTGTACCTTTCCACCAGCGGTTAATCTAATTCTAGCTCCTATTCCATCTTTATTGCTAGTTTCTCCAACCAATTTAAGAGTAAGCCAATTATTGTTATTGCCTTTATTGTTTCTTAAAAATTTACTTTGACTATCTAAATTGACAACAAAAATATCGATATCTCCATCATTGTCATAATCTCCCAAACAAGTTCCCCTTCCAACATATTCTTCTTTAAAATAAGGCCCTTTTTCTACAGAAATATCTTTAAATTTTCCATTTCCTTCATTTTCAAATAATTGATCTTCTTGACCATAAAGATGTTTTAATTCTCCATTAGTTTTAAAAATATCGGCATCGCCATCATTGTCATAATCAAAAAAAGAAGAAGACCAACCAACAAATTGCCCTGAAGCCACTGAAATACCTGCAGGATAAGATTCATCGCTAAAAATGCCATTCCCTAAATTTTTGTATAGTGAACAATAATTATCATCAGAAATAAACATATCTAACAATTCATCACCATTATAATCCGCAAAATCCACAGACATGCTTACCGTTGCTTCTCCTGCTTGACTAAAACCTGTTCCGGACATAGTGCCTTTATCTGTAAATCCTTTACCCGCGTTATTATGCCATAGATAATTTACTGTATGATCGTTTGCCACATAAATATCTACAAAACCATCATTATCATAATCTGCGGCACCTACACCCATAGCTCTACCATCCACATCTTCAATTCCCATTTTTTTGGTTACATCTTCAAAAGTTCCATTTCCATTATTATGATATAAAACATCTTTTTGGCTATCGTAAGCTAATGGACCTGGAAATCCGTCTGGCGCATAATAATATTTATAATTGGGATCAAATTTTAAGTAATTACCTACGTATAAATCTAATAAGCCATCATTATCATAATCAAACCAAACCGCACCAACACTACATTCAATTCCTCCTCCAATTAAAGATTGTTTAGTTATATCTTTAAAAGTGCCATCGCCATTATTTTTAAACAAGGTGTTTTTACCGTAATTGCTTAAATAAATATCAGGATATCCATCATTATTAAAGTCTCCAACAGAAATTCCCATACTATATTTTGCTCCTCCTACTTTTGCCTTTTTAGTAACATCTTCAAAAGTTCCATTCTTTAAATTGTGATACAGGCGGTTTTCCTCTAAAATTTTTGGTTTTTCACTTTTACTAAAGGTTTTAATCCAAGTGCCACTACAAGCATATATATCCATAAAACCATCCTGATCAAAATCTAAAAATGCAGCACCACCACCAACGGATTCAATAATGTTTGTCATATGATCATCGCCAATGGAATGCACAAAATCTAACCCAGACACTTGTCCAACTTCCTGAAAAAAATCATCTGTAGGTGGTGGAGATTTAAATGTTTTGCTTTTGTTTTCTGCTTTAGACTTATTATTTGAATTGCATCCTGTTAAGAAAAGAAGGATAACGGTAAGAATGCTAAAAATTTTAAATCTATTACTACTATAGAAATAGTTACTTTTTAAATTCATTTTAATATTGATTTAATTTAAAAAATTAACCAATCCTTAAAATTTTTAAATCTTTTTTTATAAAAATCTAATAGTAATAAAAAACAAATTTATTACAAAAGAAAATTGCTTTATCTGTTATTTAATAAAAGCACTTTATTTAAGATTTAAAATTGAAAAATGTATTAAGTAAAATAGTTTATCCGGTCAAGAAAATTAAGGGGATAATCTAATATGCCATTGGTCAATTTACATACAAAGATAACTCTAATAAACCTACCAAATAAAGTATAAATAACTTAATTTAGAGAGGTTAACCTTTCATTAACTTTTAAGTGGTTTTCTAATAAAAAAATTAACTTTTTATTAATTAAAGTTTAATCAATTAATAGATTTAATTTAACCTTATTCTTTTTTATTAGGTCTATAAAACAAATATGAGTGGTCGTTATTTGAAACTGCCAAAAATAAATTTCCTCCTAAAAAAACAAGTTTTCTTCCGTTTAAATGTGCTGGTATTGATAAAAAATTAAAGGATGAAAATTCATTATTTTTATAGGACGAATAAATACCTCCAGAATTAAAATTAGTGTTTCCTAATTCTGCAACGCTGTTATAATTATTTCCAATAAACATTAAAGTTGGGTTTCCTTTAATTTTATCTACATAAAAATTTTGAATACAACTAAATTGAGCTTCTTTTGGTAAAGGTTCACCTTTAAAAGAACCATCAAAATTATAATATATCATAGATCTGAGCTCTTGAATTTCTTTCTTTTCCAATATTTGATTTTCAGATTCACCTGTTAAATCAATAATTGTTTGAATAGTAGCAAATTTGTTATATGTAGGAAACTTTTTACTTAATTCTGGCATTTGACTTAACAATAAATCTCTTGAATCAAAAGGTATGTATCGTCCGTAAAAATCATAAAAAATAAATGGATCTAACTGTCCGTTTTTATCAAAATCATCTAAATATAATTTAACTGGATGCTCTACAGATGCTTTCCATTTAAAATTTAATCCTTGATTACCGCCAACAATATCCATTGTGCCATTTTGATCAATATCTTCTATAGCTATAGTATTCCATAATCCCTTAGTATTTTCTAGACCTAAAGATTTAGTTTGGTTTGTAAAAGTTTTATCTCCATTATTTATTAAAACGGTTATTGGCATCCAGTCACCAACTACTACTAAATCTAATAATTTATCTCCATTAATATCCGCCCATTTACTATCTGTTACCATACCAAGCCTAGATTTTTGAACAATTTTAAATCCTTTACCATGGTTATTTCTTAAAATAAAACTATATGGTGAAAGCCCATATCCCATTGGTATTGATCTGCTTCCAATAAACAAATCGGTAAAACCATCGTTGTCAAAATCACAGCTAGAAACTGAACCTCCATTGGTTCTAAATAAAGGCATTTTTAATCTTTTAAAATTACCTTTCCCATTATTAATATAAATTCTATCTTCAAGCAGCATATCACGTTCTAATTTATCACCACCTCCACTTAAAACATATAAGTCTTGATCTCCATCATTATCAATATCAATACTTGTTGCATCTACATCCTCAAATTTATTATCTTTTTCAAAAACATCTATAACTGGACTTTTATAACTTCCATTTTTTTGTTTAAAAAAGATTCTTGACGATTGAAATCTTGCACCGCCCAAATAAATATCTTTTAAACCATCATTATTAAAATCTTCTTGAACAACAGCAGGTCCTTCAGCGGAAAGAATTTCAGGAATTAAAGGTTCCTTTTCATAATCGAAATAAACATTTTCTTGATGAGAAAAAGGAAATGTGAAAAAATTATTTGCATTATTAACAAATTTTCTATCTATTCTGTTAAGGTTTTTGTTTAACCTTTTAATGGTGCTTTTCTTATTAATTGCAATTTTTTTCTCTGTTTGAACTGCTCCATCTGGCCAAATAACTTTAACGGAATCAATATTTTTAATTACTCCTAGTCCGAAATGAAGTACAGGAGATGAAGAAGATTGAAACCCTTTAGTAGTACTTACCTCTTTTACAAAATACTTGTCTCCACAATATACAACAGCTTTTGTTCCAACTATTATTTCATTTTGTTTATTTCCTTGAAAACTAAAAGAAACATAACTATTAGTTTTATTACCCTCGCTTTTATTTTCTAATATTGTAGCTTTTTCATTAATATTATTAACTACTATATCTACATCGCCATCATTATCTAAATCGCTATAAGCTGCGCCATTAGAAAATGATTTTTTAAGCCCAGAAGTTGTTGTTGTTCTACTAAAATTTAAATTTCCATTATTTTTAAATACTACATTTGGAATTTTATTTGAAGGCATTTTGGCAATTAAACTTTTCGCTATTTTAGCACGTTCTTTTTTACTTGCTTTGTTAGGAATATTTATATTGGTTAAAAAATTAATATAATCTAAATCGTTAGGCCTTTTGTAAATACCAGTTGTAACAAAAATATCGTTTAAACCATCATTGTCAAAATCTTGAAGTAAAGGTGACCAACTCCAGTCTGTTGCAAACGTTTTTGTCATTAAAGCAATGTCTGAGAATGATTTATTATCTCTGTTTAAATGAAAATAATTTCTGGCATATTGATTAGCAAACCCAAAATTACTTTTTATTTGCTTAACTCTACTCATATCTTCTCCACCAGACTTTAAAAATATATTTGCATCATTCGGCATCATATCTAAAGTAAAAATATCAAAAAGATGGTCGTTATTCATATCGGCAATATCAACACCCATAGATGCTTGAGAAGTACTACTCAAAAACTCTTCAGAAGATTCTTTAAATGTTTTATCTCCTTGATTTATATATAAATAATCTTTTTCATGAAAATCATTACCCACATAAATATCCATTAAACCATCTTGATTTACATCCGATGCAATTAGTGCTAATCCAAAACCAAGAGAGCTACTATAAATTCCTGCTTTTTGAGATATGTTTACAAATTTTTTCTCGGATTCATTCATTTTATTTTCGAATAAAATATCTCCAGAAATAGGATCAACTTCATTTCTTTTTTCCGCATTTCCATAATTTTTAATGGTATGTACAGAATGATTCATTAAATACATATCTAAATCGCCATCATTGTCAAAATCAAAAAAGGTAGATTGTGTTGAAAATCCTGAAAAATCTAAACCATATATTTTTGAAGATTCTGAAAAAGTATTATCTCCATTATTTATATAAAGTTGATTATGGCACATAAATGTTTTTAAATTCCCTAGTTTAGAAACGTATATATCTAAAAACCCATCATTATTAACATCGGCCATAGTTACTCCAGTTGACCAACTATTATCCATTATTATTCCTGAACTTTTTGTAATATCTTTAAATTTCATATTACCTAAATTTAGGTATAACCTATCTGGCAATTGATTTGCAGTAAAGTATATATCATCTAAACCATCATTATTAATATCGCCAATAGCAACACCGCCTCCATTATAATAATATAAATACTCAACAATGTTCATATCATTGGTGTCGGTTAAATTATTTGAGAAATTAATACCCGATTCGTTTGAACTTACTGCCTCAAAAAATAAGTCTGCCTTTTTAATTTTCTTTTCACAACTTAATACTAAAATTAACATTGAAAAGACTAATAAATAACTATAGATTTTTTTCATAATATTAAAAATTAAAAACTGCTATTGAATCATTGTTTCTTAATACAATTAATTCATTTTTATTAACAATCATATCTCTTATTTCTCCTTTTAACAAGAAACTTTTGTCGTTATTTAAAAATTTGAATTTCATATTTCCTTCATTTTCTAAATATCCTCCGTAAGAAGCGTCATATCTTCCAAATTCAGGTTTTACTTTATATAAGTTTCCACCAAATACAATATCTGTATCTCCATCCTTATCAAAATCTTGAAATTCAAAAGCATAAACTGGTGAATATTGCACTTCTTGTGGCAACTCTGCAATGTCAAATTTAAAATTTCCTTGGTTAATTAATAAGGTAGTTTGCAACCTATTAGCAACTAATTTAGTTGCTCCTTCTAATTCTTTTTTACTAAATATTTTGCTAATATCTGCACTTTCAAAAGACATATAATCTGGAAATCTCTTTTTTAAATTTTTAATTTGTGCAATTAAATTGTGCCTTAAGGCGTAAGGATAATCTTTACCATCTTTTCCGCGAAAGGTATAAACCGGATCTATAGAGCCATTAAGGTCAAAGTCTTTAACATATAAAGAAATTGGATTAGTTACGGATGCTTTAAATCTACTATTTAAACCATTATTTCCAATAATTATATCCATGTCTCCATCGTTGTCTAAATCGGCTTGACCAATAGTATTCCACCATCCTTTTAAATTCTCTAATGGATTATCTTTTAACTTCTGAAAAGAGCCATTATTATTCTTAAATAACTTCACCCCCATAAATTCTCCTACAACTAATAAATCATCATCGCCATCTTTATCAAAATCATTAAATATTGCATCTGTTATCATTCCAATATTTTTTAATTCTGGAGCATAAGTTTCCGTTACATCTTCAAAAATACCTTTGCCGTTATTTAACAAAATAAAACCTGAACAAAGCATTCCATATTTATCTGGTTTTAATCGTTCTCCAATAAAAAGGTCTAAATCACCATCATTATCTATATCTGAAGCAATAACTGTTCCTGTACTAAAATTTCCTTTATTTGTTGGTAATTTTTGAGGTGAAATTGTAAACTTTCCTTTTCCGTTATTAAAATAAAGCCGATCAGATAATTCTTTTGAATAACTACTAAATTCCATTCCACCGCTGCAAACATACAAATCAAGATCTCCATCATTATCCGCATCAAAGAATAGACTACCAAGGTCTTCCGAATTCTTGTTTTTTTCAAATGCCGGAGTTTTTTGTTTAATAAATTTACCTGCACTTCCTTTTAAAAGAACCGATGAAAACCCTTTAGATCCACCAATAAATAAATCATTATAGCCATCCTTATCTACATCGGCCATAGATGCTTTCGGGCCTAAAGAACTATACATTTGATTAATTAACCTATTTTTATTAAAATCAGAAAAAACGTTCTCATGATGTTTAAAAGCTATTTTACTTGTGTTTTTTACAAATAGTTTTTTTAAAACTTCTTTCTTAATATTCTTTTGAGGTTTAGCTGTATTTTTTTCATTAATAGTAATTGTTTGGTTTGTAGGAATATTTTTAAGAATAGTAACGTTACCTTTTGGCCATATAACTTTTATATTAATAGTATCATTAGAACCAACACCAATATTTGGACGATTATCCATACAAGATTGAAACCCTCTAGTCGGTTGAATTTCATAATAATAATTATCTCCTTTTTTTGAAGAAACTTTTATTTTAGCGCCAATGGCATTATTATTTAAATCTTCTCCCTGAACAATTAATTTAATATAATTAGAATTCGCTTTTGAATTTGTATTTGTATTTATTAGATTGTTTTTAAATAAAAAACAAGGTGTATTAACATTGTTAACAATTAAATCTAAATCTCCATCATTATCTAAATCTCCATAAGCAGCTCCATTAGAGAAACTTAACAAATTTAAACCTGTGCTATAATCTCTTTTAAAATTGAAATTACCTAAATTTTTGTAAACTTGATTTTCAACTTTATTTGAAGGTATTATTTTAATAAGCTTGTGATAATCAAAATTCTTATCTGAGACCATAGCCTTAATTACTTCTGGACTTGAAATATATCGTAAATAATCTTGATTTGTTAAATCTTTATAAACACCATTTGATATACATAAATCTTTTAACCCGTTATTATTCATGTCAAAAAATAATGCTCCCCAACTCCAATCTGTTGCCTCAATACCAGAATATCGGCCAATTTCACTAAAGGTATTGTTTCCATTATTTTTTTGTAATGTGTTTCTTGTAAATTGATGGTAATAATCGTTTTTTAAATTATTTCTATAACTATCATAATCTTCAAACGTGGTTACCATTTTTAGTCTTTTGTAATCAGACGGAAACATATCCGTTACATATATTTCATTCCAACCATCATTATTTATATCTACCATTTCACCTCCCATTGCTGCAGCTGTAATGGACATAATTTGATCTGTAAGACATTCTTTAAAGGTGCCATCTTTTTGATTTATATATAAATAATCTCTTTCAAAAAAATCATTGGAAACATAAATATCATCCCAATTATCTCTATTAACATCTCCAATAGAAACTCCTAATCCAAATCCAATTATACTTCCGTAAATTCCAGCCTTTTCACTTACATCAAAAAATTTACCATTTCTGTTTTCTAATAACCTATCACCTCCTAATAAATCTCTATCATCTCTACCATTGTTAGATTGATTAAAGGATCCAATAGCTTGAAATGAGTTATTTAACAAATATAAATCTAAGTCTCCATCTTTATCATAATCAAAAAATGAAGCAATAATGGAGTATCCTTTATCGGCTAAATTATATTTTTCGGCAGATTCGGTAAATGTTAAATCTCCATTATTTATAAAAAGTTCATTTTTTTTATTGTCTTCCTTTTTATTACCTGAATTACATACATAAATATCTAAAAACCCATCTCCATTAATATCTACCATAGTAACACCTGTAGACCAAGTATGATTACCTCCTGTGCCAGATTTTTCGGTTATATCTTCAAATTTAAAATTGCCTTTATTAATGTATAATTTGTTTTTTGTCTGATTTGCTGTAAAATATACGTCTACTAATCCATCATTATTAACGTCTCCAATAGCAACTCCACCTCCATTATAAAAGTTTCTATATTTATAAACATTTAAGTCACTATCATACGTTAAATTATTACTAAAATCTAACCCGGTTTGGCTTGGTGACATTAACTCAAATTGTTGATCTTTCTTTACATCATCTTTACAAGAAGTGATCAAAAAAAAAGATAACATTATTACAAATAACAAGGTATCTTTTAAAGCATTATTTTGCAAGTTCATTATATTCACTTTTTTTATCTAAATCTTCAATTTTTACAGATATTTCTTTATCATTTAAAACAAACATTTTAATTTGTCTGTTTCCGTCAATTTTTACAAAAACTTTTCGCTTTAATTTTTTCACATTAATTTTCATAAAATCATTTCCGGGAAACCACTTTTGTAGCGTATCCTTAATGCTTGGCACTAATTCCTTTGCATATAATCTTTTATTCCAAGGTGCCCAGGCATCATAATAAAATCTCATTTTTAATCCAGTCATTATGTTTTTATCGTTAAACATTCCATAAAAAAGCATTTTAATAGGAGATTCATTTTTTTCTTTTGCTTTCATAGTAAATGCAGCAAAATGATTACTTGGACCTTGGCTTATCATTTTTTTTCGATTTAACACCATGCATGTTTCAAAAAACTGTTGTTTGGTATCATTAAATTTTAATCCAAATATCAAAGAATTATTTTTAACATCGGTTGCAAGCTCTTTCTTTACTAATTTTGTGTAATCAGACTCGCAGGCCATTAAAGTGAAAATAAGCACTAAAATAAAGTACTTATTTTTATTTTTTTTGAAATTCATGAAATTGTATGTTTTCATTATTAATTGCCGTTATTAATATGTTTTTTCCTTTTATGTTTGTTAATTCAAAACCTCTAATTTGCCCTGAAATATTCATGTTTTTAACCGACGAAAAATGGTACTTATGGTTGTCAATTGTGCCATAAACTAGCCATCCCTTTGATGCATCTTCTCTTCCAAATTGTGGTTTAATTAAATATTGATTACCACCAAAAAGAACATCATTAACGCCATCATGGTTAACATCTGTTATTTCTATAGCATTTACCGAAGAATATTGTATTTCTTTTGGAAGTTCAAAATTAGTGAATTTTCCATTTATATTAAGAAATAATGAAGTTTTAAAAATTTTAGATTGAAAGATTAAAGATTCCTTTATTGTTCTTTTATTAAAGATAGTATTCATAGTTGCATTTTCATAATCTTTAAAATATGAAAGCTTATTTTTTAAAAACGGCAACTGTGACAATAAATCATCTCTATCTGCTATTGGGTAGTCTAAATTATCTCTGCTGTAACATATTATTTGCTCATAGGATCCATTTTTATCAAAGTCATTAACGTACATTTTTAGACCTTTTTTAAAAAAATTGTTTTCACCAATATTACCAGCAATTACATCTAAATTTCCATCATTATTTATATCCTTTACTTTTAAAGAAGTCCATAAACCTTGGGTTCCATTCAATCCGTATAATTCTGTTTTATTTTTAAAAGTTCCATGGCTATTAATAAGAATTGTAATTGGCATCCATTCTCCAACAACAACCAAATCAAACCAACCATCTTTATTAATATCTACCCATTCGGCATCTGTTAATAATCCTAAATTATTAAAAGCGGGTTGATTTGAAATTTCAAATTTATTATTAGATTTATTTTCTAGCAAATATCCATTTGCAGGTAAACCATAACCATTTACTTTTAATCGTTCTCCTATAAATATATCATTATCGCCATCGTTATCAAAATCTTTTATGGTAACCGTTGAAGAACTGTAATACTGATTTTGAGGTAAGGAATTAGTTGATTTTTCAAACACATTATTCCCTTTGTTTATATAATACCTGTCTTCTAGGTTATTTGAATTTTTTGAAAAGGCTTTACCTCCACTACAAACAAACAAATCTAAATCTCCATCTCCATCTCCATCAAAAAAAACGGCATCGGTATCTTCTGAATTTTTATTTGAAATAAAAGGTTGTTCATATTTAAAATAAGTTCCATTCTTATTTGATAAAAATATTTTAGAAGTTTGACCTTTAGCTCCTCCAACAAAAAAGTCATCAATTCCATCCTTATTTATATCGGCCATTGCTAAAGCAGGACCATCATTATTAGACATAAAAGGTAATAAACGCTCCTTATTAAAATCATTGAAATAATTTTCTTTGTGTTTAAAATTAAATAAAGGTTGTATTTTTTTGACTGATTTTTGATTTATTAATTGCTCTGTATTATCTTTTAAATTAGATTTTTTAGGCTCTTCTAGCTTATATGATTTATTTGTTTTTAAATTAGTTTTAACCGTTTTAAGTCCGTTTGGCCATTGAACAAAAACGGAATCGATATTTAAATTTTCACCAACACCAAAGTGAACAGAAGCACTAGTAGAACTTTGAAACCCACGTGAAGTAAAATTTTCTACCATAGCTTTTTTATTATCGCCATATTTAATAATTAATTTAGCTCCTAATGACTTTGTGTTTTTACTTTTTGAAACTAAATTAAAAGTGATGCTTCTTTGGGATAAAGTATCTGTTTTATTTTCATAAACAAAGGATGGCATATTTATATTATTTATAACTAAATCTACCGCACCATCATTATTTAAATCACCATAGGCACTGCCATTACTAAACGATTCTTTTTTGAATCCCCATTTTATAGATTCGTCACTAAAAGCAAAATTACCCCTGTTTTTAAAAGCAACATTTGACACTGCTTTTGATGGCATAATATCAATCAATTTTTTAATGACCTTATTTTTACTCCTTAAAATTGATTTAACGTTATCCTCATTTGCCATATAGGTTATATAATCTCTATCTAAAAGGTCCTTATATATGCCATTACTTATAAATATATCTTTTAAACCATCATTATCCATATCAAAAATTAATGATGCCCAACTCCATTCTGTAGCTGCAACGTTTGCTAATCTTCCTATTTCAAAAAAATTATTATCTCCCATATTTCTTTGAAGCACATTTCTAGGGAATTGATAAAAATAACCTTGATTGATAGCTAATTTGTACTTTTCCCAAGACTCAAACATTGCTTTTGTTCTATTTCTTTCAATAGTTCTAGGAAGCATTTCTGTTACAAATAAATCAGGCAATAAGTCATTGTTAAGATCCCCAGAATCCGCTCCCATAGAACCCATAGCCGTAGATTGAAAAAAAGATTCTAAAGACTCCTTAAAACCTCCTTTTTTATCGTTTAAATATAGATAATCTCTTTCAAAAAAATCATTAGATATATATATATCTGGCCAATTATCATTATTAAAATCACTTAAAGTAATACCCAAACCAAATCCAATTTTACTAGAATAGATACCTGCTTCTTTTGTGTAATCAACAAATTTTCCATTTTCATTTTTAAAAAATTTATTTCCGTTTGGGTCTATCTTATTTCGCTGATCTTTAATGAGTTCAAATGCGCCTATTGACCGAACAGAGTTGGTTAATAAATAACAGTCTAAATCTCCATCTCTATCATAATCAAAAAAAGCTGCTTGAACAGATAATCCATTTACGTCAAGGCCGTATTCATGTGCTTTCTCCGTAAAGGTTAGGTCTCCATTGTTAATAAAAAGTTCATTACTTCTATGTAGCCCACCTGGTTTACCAGATTTACAAACATAAATATCCAGATAACCATCACCATTAATATCGACAAAAGTAGCTCCTGTGGACCAAACATTTTTACAGGCAACATTTGCTTTTTCCGTAATATCTTCAAATTTAAAATTGCCTTTATTTAAGTAAAGTTTATTATCTACCATATTACCTATAAAATAGATATCAAGAAACCCATCATTATTAACATCTCCTAATGCTACTCCACCGCCATTAAAAAAATTTCTATAGGTATAAGGATTAAATGCTTCGGTATAGGTTAACTTATTTTCAAAATGAATTCCTGTATCATTACCTTTTAATTCAAAGCGTGAAAAATCTTCTTTTTTTGAAGAGCAGGAGGCAAGAAAAAAGGCTAATAAAAATATGCTTTTTACAATTTTACTCATCGTTTTTTTTACAAAAAAAAGTTGATTTATTAAAGAATTTTATTGGTGTAAAGGTAATTAATTTATACTATTATATATAATAAAAGGGCGTTTAACCCTTAAAATTATTTCTATAAAACAAATTATACCTTTTTGAAATATTTGCAAAGAAAAAAGGAGTGTTGTACAACACTCCTTTTTTCTTTAATTCAATAATTTTTATTGTTAACTAGTACCCTGGATTTTGAGTAAGTGTACCATCACTAGCAGTAATTTGTTCAATTGGAATTGGCATAGTTTCTAAATAAGAAGGTTGTCCTCCTGGTTTTTGCCACCAAGCTTCACCCCATTTACCAAAACGAATAAGGTCACGTCTTCTTGTTGATTCCATAAACATTTCTCTACCTCTTTCCGCTAAGAAAGAATCTGCATCTACAGTTGTTAAATCAGCAATTCCTGCTCTTTCTCTAATTATATTAACATCGCTTAGTGCAGCAGACCAATCACTGGTTTGCCTAGCAGCAGCTTCACCACGTATAAGATAAACGTCTCCTAAACGTACTATTGGATAATCGTTATCCATATTATCTCTTCCAAATTGTTTAAAGCTAAATTTACCTAATCTTACACCACCATCTCTTTGAGCGTCAGGTTCTAATTCATTAATAGCAGGAGTGTAATTTAAAATTGGATCTTGAGAGTCTGAATAATCAACAATTGTATTTCCTCCATAATCTAATTGCTCTCCAACTATAAAGTTATTTGCTTTTCTTTTATCATTATTATCATATGAATTATAAAATTCTTCTAAAGCAACATAACCATTCCAAGGTTGTGATTGTAAATTCCAAGTAAATTGACTTGAATAATGAAGTGTCATTTGACTAAAATTCATATTTGGGCCAGTAACTTCATCATAAGCAATAGACCAAATTATCTCAGGATTATTTTCATTATTTGGAGCGAATATAGCTGCATATCCTTCTAAGTTGTCAGGATCACTGCTAACTGCAGGTCTTTTACCTAAATTAGGCACAGTAACACCAGCATCACTTAACGTATATGGACTATTCATAATAATATAATCCGCAGCGTCATATGCTTCTTGGTATCTTGGTGTTCCAGTATATACTTCTGCATTTAAATATAATTTAGCTAATATTCCTAAAGCTGCATATTTATTAATTCTATATTTATTATCATCACTGGTTAAATTACTACCTGATAAATCCATACCGCTAGTTACTGATGAAATTCCTAGAGAACTAAGTAATTCACTTTCCACAAAATTAAATACCGTAGTTTTATCCGATTGTGGTGCATCTGTACCAGGAGTAGTAACTAATTTTACTCGTCCATATACATCTAACAAGCGAAAATAAAAATATGCTCTTAATGCTTTTAATTGTGCGGTTTGATTTGCACTAATTCCTGCAGCAGCTAGTTGAGTATTACACTCATTAACGCCCCCATATAATTGAGTCCATGTTCCATTTAATGGTCCATTGGCTCCTGTATAAGTATGTCTGTGCATATCCAACCAAACACCACCATCATACCAGTCACCACCTTTTTGTGTAACTGCCATGGCATCTCCAGAAACACCTTGTACAGAAAAATATCCACCATGGTTTGCACTACCATCTCTTAATTTTGAGAATGGTCCTGCTAATACATCACTAGCATCTCCACCTCCACCTGTGCTCACACCTGTTGTGCTAACATCTGCTGTTACCTCGCCTATAAGAATTTCGTCCAAATTCGTACAAGAATTTGCTATTACAAAAACTCCTAACAACACCAAATAACTAATAAATCTTGTTTTCATTGTTTTGTTTTTTAATATTTTCATTATCTATAATATTTAGAATTTTTATAATTTTACTAGAACACCTATACTAAATTTTGTGGCGCTAAAATAATTATTTCTTCTATCAATACCTGGTGAAAGTACATCCGGAGTTGTACCAGTAAAACTTCCATTATCTGCAGTTCCGTAATCTTGCAATGCAGGTTCTGGGTCATTACCAGTATAATTAGTAATGGTAAATAAGTTTTGACCAGAAAAAGTTACTTTTAAACCTTTAATATAATTTTGAGCATTATCCTTAAGATCAAAATTATATCCAATAGTTAAGTTATCTAATTTGAAAAAATCTGCTTTTTCAACATATAATGAACTAAATTGAGCTGAAGTAATATCAGGATTTGCTAAACTAGTATTAATGTAATTATATCCTGTTTGAGAACCCACTCTTGATTCAAAAAATGCTCTATAAGTATTAACTAAACTATGACCAAAAGCACCTCTAAAAAATGCATTTAAATCCCAGTTTTTATAGGTTAATTTATTAGTCCATCCAATTTCAAAATCAGGAATACCTTTTCCTAATACTTTAAAATCTGCATCATCAGCTAAGGCTTGATCTTGATTAGTGATTAAATTTCCATCACCATTAATATCTACCATTACTTGTTGTCCATTAACCACTTCTCCAGAAAATACAGGTCCCCAAATTTGACCAATTTCTTCACCTTCTTTAACACGTATCAAATTTGTACTGTTTTGACCAGGAGCACCTAAGTTAGCTCTCATTTCAGCATCCACAACATATTTATCTAAAACGGATTTGTAGGTTGAAAATACAATACCTGAATTATATGTGAAATTATCCTTTTTAACGAAATCATAATTCATAGTTAATTCTAGCCCTTTTGTATTTAATTTTCCAGCATTTTCATATCTTTTATCTACACCAAACTCAGCTACATCCACTGTTCTTTCAATAATAAAATCTTTTACATCTCTTGTATAAAGGTCTAAAGTAGCATTAAATCTATCTGTAGCAAACTCAACACCAACATTTGTTTCCGCTTTTTCTTCCCACTTTAAATCTGGGTTAGCTGCACGTGCAAGTGTTGTACTTGCAGCACCTGTAGAAGAATCATAAGTTATGTTTCGTATTTCTTTAGATAAACCATTTTCACCTGGTATTGCACCAGTAACACCATAACCAACTCTAAGTTTTAATAAATTAACATTATCTAACTTTAAATATTTGTTTAAGTCAGCACCAATACCAAACGCTGGGAAAGTACCCCATTGATTATCTACACCTAACTTAGTTGAACCTTCGTGTCTTACAGAGGCCATTAAATATATAGCATCATCAAATGTATAGTTAGCTCTTCCAAAAAATGCAATAATTCTTTCATCTGGTGTCGCGCCACTATTTGCATTAATAAAACCTGCTTGTAATAGGTCGTAAGAATTTTCAATAGCATTAGAATAATCTAAATTATCGCCTGGAAAACCTCCAAGTTCAAGAAAATGATCATCAAAATTATGTTGTTGAAAAGAATAACCTCCTGTAACTTTAAGATTTGAATTTTCAAAATCTTTTTTATACGTTAAATAAGTATCAAACTGTTTTGTTTGAGATGCTGAATCATAAAATCTAGCCAATCCTTTTCTTAAAGCACCAGATGCCATTCCTCTAAAATGTGAAGTTGTTGGGTAATATTCTACATTATTTTTATTTAAGAACTGCTCTGAAACAGAAACATTAGCTGTTAAATTATCTGTTAAATCAGATTTTAAATTAAGAACATAACTAAATGCATGAGATACTCCTTTATTTTTATTTTGTTCAATAATAGAAACAGGATTAAAAGAATCAAACAATCCTAAAGCTTCAAAATAACCACCGAATTGGGCGCTGTTAAATTGGAAAGGAGAATCATCACCAGAAATAGGAGCAGTTGGGTTATAAAGTACCGCATAACGTAATGCTTCATTAAAACCAAATTTACTGTTCTTTTTTGTATATGCAGTATTAAATGATACATCAATTTTATCATTCAATATTTTAGTGTTTAAATTTGCACGTGTATTAAATTGATTAAAACCACTATGATCTAAAATTCCTTGTACATTTCTCATGTTTGCTGAAATTCTATAATTAGTTTTATCTGATCCACCTGAAACTGCAAAATTATGAACATTTGTAATTCCTGTTCTTGTAACTTCATTTAACCAATTATTACTACTTCCTAAATCAACACCTCCAGCAGCAAGAAATTCTGATGCGGACATATTATCCACAGTTTTAGCAATTGAAGACACTTCTAATTGACCACTATATTCAAATTGTGATTTTCTAGATCCACCTCTTTTAGTGGTTACTAAAATTACACCACTAGAACCACGGGTACCGTAAATTGCTGCTGCTGAACCATCTTTTAACACGTTTATTGATAAAATATCGTTAGGGTCAACATTTGATAATGAACCACCTGCAAGACCATCAATAACAACTAAAGGCTCTGTATTGGCACCAATAGTAGATATACCACGCAATCTAATTGCACCAGTTGAATTTGGATCACCACCTCTATTTGAAACGGTTAAACCTGCAACTTTACCTTGTAATAACTGAACTGCATTATTTACAACCCCTTTATTAAATTCCTTTTGGTCTAATTGCACTACAGAAGAAGTAATTTCTTTCTTTGTTGTTGTACCATAACCTACTACAACAACTTCCTCTAGTGATTCCGTATCTGTTTTTAAAAACGGATTAATAGTACTTTGACCATTAACTTTAACTTCTTGAGTTACAAATCCTAAAAAGCTAAACTCTAAAATTGCATCTGAACTCTTAAGTTCTAAAGAATAATTTCCATCAAAATCAGTTGATGTACCGTTTGCAGTTCCTTTTTCAATAACATTAACTCCAGGCAATGGCCCTTCGTCCCCAGTTACTGTTCCAGTTACTGTTTGCGAAAATATTACACTTGAAAAAAGCATAATACCTAAGAACATAAAATGTTTAATTAAGTTGAATTTCATAATTTATTTGAATTAATTAAATTTATTAAATTTTATTTGCTCAAGTGATAGTTATCACTAAGATTCTACTATCAATTAAACCAACTATCAAATATATATACTATAAATTGAAATCTTTAATAATTAACCAAAAAAAGTTAATAAAAAGTTAATATTTAGCTATATATTGCTGTTTACGTGTGTGTTATGAAAGTTTTTTAATTAACTTTTCATTAAAAATTGTTATATATTAAAGCTAATTTATGTTGAACATTTGTTACGAAAACGTTTGCGAAACTCCTAAATAGTTACTAAAAAAGCAGATAAACATGGTAGTATTGAGTATTTATCCCGAAAACGTTTTCATTATTAAAGATTAATTTTGGAAAGTTTACCTGAATAATGTTACTTATCGGGTACATTTAATATAAAACCTTGATTGTGGATGTTATCTATTTTAATTGATTTATCCTTGGATAAGTATTTTCTTAAGCGTGTAATAAAAACATTCAAACTTTTTCGATTAAAGTAATCATTTTCACCCCAAAAAGTTTCCAATATTTCTTTATGCTTACTAATATTATTTTTGTTTTTTAATAGAAATAAAAGCAACTCACTTTCTCTTCCTGTTAAATGCCTTATATCATCGTTTATTTTTAACTCATAATTTGATGGTGAAAATTTATAATTTCCAATTTCGTAAACATCTTCTTTATTTTCCGGTTTATTTTTTAATATACCAATTAAGTTATTTAACCTTACTACCAATTCTTCTTCATCTATAGGTTTTCTAATATAATCCACTGCACCAAGCGCAAACCCTTTTAAAACATCTATTTTTAAGGACCTTGCTGTTAAAAAAAGAAAAGGAATCTTTATTTCTTTCTGATTAATATTTTCTGCTAAAGTAAAACCATCCATATCTGGCATCATTACATCTAAAATACATAAATCGAAGGTGTTTTTAGCAAGCGTTGTTAAAGCCTCTTTTCCGTTTTCAACCCAAACTACTGAAAAATTCTTCATTTTAAGATATTCTGATAGCACGTAACCTAAGGATTTATCGTCTTCAACTAAAAGTAATTTATATGTTGTCATAATTAACTAACTATTGGTAATTTAATGGTTATTATTGTTCCTTCTCCAATTTTGCTTTCTAAATTAATTTTCCCTTTATGCAATTTAATAATCTTTTTAACATAGCTTAAACCAAGTCCATAACCCTTAACATTATGTAAATCTCCTTGCACAACTCTATAGTGTTTTTTAAAAATTTTATTTTGATCCTTCTTTGTTATACCAACACCTTGATCTTTTATTATAATTTGTAATTTATTATGAATTACCTCAGAGGTTAACATAATTTTTTTAGGGGATTTAAGACTATATTTTTTAGCATTATCTAACAAATTATTTAAAGTATTTTCTAAATGAGTAGGTTCACATTTTAAATTAAAAGTATCATCCTTTATTTTATAATTAAATTCAACATCTTCCATTATTGAAATAGCCTTGAATTCTTCACATAATTTATAAAGATATGGATGAAAATCTACTTTTTTTAAATTAACTATATTCTTATTTTCTATCTTACTAAGTTCAAGTACTTTTTCAATAAGTTCTTTTAACCTTTCATTTTGACTTCTAATAACATCTACATACTTTTTAGATTCTTCACTTTCCGTTTTCTGAAGAATTTTAGTAGCCAAACCAATGGAAAAAACTGGAGTTTTTAATTCATGGGTAAGGTTATTTATAAAATCATTTGTTCTAGTAATAATATTTTGTTGCCAATAAAAAGATCGTAAAACCCAAATCACAACAAAAATAATAGCTGCTAAAAATAAAAGACTTGGAATGGTAAGACCATTAAGTTGAGATAAAAAATAGTTGTTAATTCTACTAAATTGTATTTCCAAAACAACATTTTTTTCAACTAAATCTGATAAGTATCCTTTTAATTGAATACGATATTTTACCAAATTTTTGTTTTGTTCATCAAAATTTGTTGAATATATGTGAAGTGGAGATTTGTTAGCAAAAAGTTTATAGGAAAACTCCTTTTTTATACCATTTTCCAATAATTTAAATGCTAAAAAATCATGAAGAAAATAATTAGAAGAACCTCTCAAACTATCTAGTCCAGTTTTAAAATAAGTATCATCATTGGTCAGTGCTTTACCTACTAAAAAAGTCAACTCATTATTGGTGCTTAAATCAGCTTGAATTGCTTTAATCGATTTGCCCATATCTTGATTAAAACGAACATTTGCTAAATTTAATCCAATTCTTAAATATTGGTATTGAATAACCACTAACCCAATTACTGATATTACAAAAATTAAAACATAAATGTTTCTTCTTTTCAAAACTTTGATTTGTTTAATAAATAAGGTTCAAATATACTTAAACTAAATAGTTAAAGTTTAATTTTCGCTTTTTTATGTTTAAAGATTTTTAATATTTTCGTTAGCTTATTTTTTAAAATTAACTACTCAAAACATCTGCTTTTATTTTGTAAAACACCATCAAATAAAAATTTACTTTAACTAAATAGGAGAAAACAAATTTATGAGATTATATTTGTAAGGTTTTAAAATAATGTTTTCAATTTTTTTAGGATTAAAAAAACGTTATACAAACACCACACTATAATTTGATCACACCTAAATTAATATATCAATTATGAAATCTTTTAAACATTTAGCAACATTTTTAATTGTTTTAAGCTTATTGTCTTGCAAAAAAAATAATCAAAAATTAGAAGTAAATTCACCTAATAAATCTATCGCTGTACATTTATCTTTGTCAAATAATGGGCAACTTGGGTACACCGTGCACTATAATAAAGTTAGTGTAATTAAAAATTCGTTTTTAGGTTTTGATTTTGTGGATGCTCCAGCTATTAAAAATGATTTAAAAATTTTAAAAACAACCTCATCATCTCATGATTCAAATTGGAAAATGCCTTGGGGCGAACAATCTACCGTACGAAACCATTTTAATGAATTAAAAATTTATTTACAAGAATCCAAAGCTCCAAATAGATTAATTAATGTTGTTTTTAAAGTTTTTGATGACGGTGTTGGGTTTAGATATGAATTTCCAAAACAAGATAATTTTGAAGTTGCTAAAATTAAAGAAGAAAATACAGAATTTAACCTTACAGAAAACCTTAAAACTTGGTGGATTCCAGGAGATTGGGATAGCTACGAGCACTTATATAATACAACAAAGGTTTCAAAAATTAATGCAATTTTAAAACGTAATCATCCAAATTTAAGTGCAAGCTACATTCCTAATAATGCAGTAAATACACCTGTTACTATGAAATCTGATAAAAACTATTATTTAAGTTTTCACGAAGCTGCTTTAGTGGATTTTGCCGGAATGACTTTAAGCGTAGATACGTTAAATTTGAAATTAAAAAGCACCTTAGTTGGATCAAAAAACACGAAATATAAAGTAAAGAGACATTTACCCTTTAACACTCCTTGGAGAACCATTCAAATTGCCGATAAAGCTGGCGATTTAATAGCTTCTAAAATGATATTAAATCTTAACGAACCTAATAAAATAGGAGATGTTTCTTGGTTTAAACCTATGAAATATGTTGGTATTTGGTGGGAAATGCATTTAGGAATTTCAACTTGGGATTACGAATCTACCCAAGACATGAATACTTATGTTGGCGAAAAACACAAAAAAGGACACCACGGTGCTACTACTAAAAACGCCAAACGTTATATAGATTTTGCTGCAAAAAACAACATTCACGGTCTATTAGTTGAAGGATGGAATACAGGTTGGAAACATTGGATAGGTTTTGAAGATCGAGAAGGTGTTTTTGATTTTATCACGCCTTATCCAGATTATAATCTAAAAGAAGTAGTACGTTATGGAAAAGCAAAAGGAGTTGAATTAATTATGCATCATGAAACTTCGGCAGCACCAAGAACTTACGAAAAACAAATGGATACTGCTTATGCTTTAATTAAATCACTTGATTTACACGCAATAAAATCTGGTTATGTTGGACCAATTATTCCAAAAGGAGAGTATCATCACGGACAATGGATGGTAAACCAATATAATAACGCCGTTATTAAAGCTGCAAAATATAAAATTGCAATTGATACTCATGAACCTATAAAAGCAACAGGTTTAAGAAGAACTTATCCAAATTGGGTTGCAAGAGAAGGCTTACGTGGACAAGAATTTAATGCTTGGTGTGCTGAAGGTGGTAATGGACCTGAACACACCACTATTATTCCTTTTACCCGAATGTTATCTGGACCTATTGATTTTACACCTGGTATTTTTGAATTAAAGCTGAATCCATACAAACCTAAAAATCAAGTTCTAACTACCTTAGCTAAACAACTGGCTTTATATGTGGTAATTTATAGCCCTATTCAAATGGCTGCTGATTTACCTCAAAATTATGAAAACAATCCTGCTTTTCAATTTATTAAAGATGTGGGTGTAGATTGGCAACAAACTAAAATATTAAATGGTGAAATAGGAGATTATGTTACTATAGTGCGTAAAGAACGAAAAACAGGAAACTGGTTTTTAGGTAGTATTACCGATGAAAACAAAAGAGATATTAAAATTGATTTAAGTTTCTTAGACGCTAATACTAAATACACAGCAACTATTTATGAAGATGGTAAAGATGCAGATTATATAAAAAATCCAAAAGCAATAAACATAAAAAAAATAGAAGTAGATAACACCTCAAAATTAGATTTGCATTTAGCAGCTAGCGGTGGAACTGCAATAAGTTTTATAAAACAATAAATTATGAAGTTTAAAAAACCACAGTTATCTTTTTGGCAAATTTGGAATATGAATATTGGCTTTTTAGGAATCCAATTTAGTTTTGGATTACAACAAACCGCCGTAAACCCAATTTTTTCATTTTTAGGAGCTACTAATGACCAATTACCATTATTAAATTTAGCAGGTCCTATTACTGGCTTATTAATTCAGCCGCTTATTGGTGCCATATCAGATAAAACGTGGTCGCCAAAATGGGGAAGACGTAAACCATTTTTTTTAATTGGAGCAATAATAGGAAGTTTGTGCTTATTTGCCTTTCCTTATAGTCCTAGTTTATGGTTTGCAGTTGGTTTATTGTGGATTTTAGATGTTGGAAATAATACCGCCATGGAACCTTATAGAGCTTTTATTGGGGATAAATTACCTGATAATCAACTGACCTTTGGTTACCAAATGCAAAGTTTATTTGTAGGGGCAGGTATTGTATTGGCAAATTTTTCTATATTTCTTTTTCAAGATTGGTTTGGTCATGACCCAGATGCAGTAAAAACTGCTACTTCTATACCAACATGGTTGTATTATTCCTTTTTTATTGGAGCAATCACCTCTATTTGTACCATACTTTGGTCCGTATTAAAAACACCCGAAAACCCACCATCTGATGCCGAATTAGAAATAATGGCATTAAGTAAAAAAGATCCTTTTTTAAAAAGAACTTTAGAGCCAATCAAAGAAATTTTTGATGCTATAAGTGGTATGCCAAAATTTATGTGGCGTTTAGCAGCGGTTTATCTTTTTCAATGGTATGCACTGTTTTGCTATTGGCAATTTATAGCACCAATGGTTAGCGAAAGCCTTAATATAGATAAAGGAGAAGCTTTAGGACATGCAGCCATGATGAATGGTTCCTATAATTTTGTAACCATGCTTGTGGCATTGGCATTAGTTCCGCTTGCTACAAAATTTAGCAATAAAAAGGTATATGTTTTCAGTCTATTTCTATCGGCTATAGCCTTAATTAGTTTACCCTTTATAAAAAATCAAATTTTGGTGTTTTTACCAATGCTATTTTTAGGAATTGGTTGGGCAGCAATGATGGGTATTCCGTATGCTATGGTATCAAAAATTGTTCCTCAAGGAAAAAGAGGTGTTTATATGGGTATTGTTAATATGATGATTGTAATACCAATGTTTATTCAAACTATTACTTTTGGATCTATTATAAAACATTTACTCAATAATAGTGCGGTAAATGCCATCATTTTTGGAGGAGTTTTCTTTGCTATTTCCGCTGTTTTGGCTATGCGATTAAATGTATCTGAGGATAAACCCTAAAAATAAAATTAATGGAAAAATAGTTAAATGAAAATTGAAATTTAACTTAAAAAAAATTATAAAAAATTAGGTGTAGCTCCTTTACTTAAACATACTTTAGCGGCATGTGCAACAGCTTGTTCATGGATTATTTTTAAAGGTTTTTTATTAAGCAAACCAATTATCATTGCTGCGGTAAAGGAATCTCCTGCTCCAACAGTATCCACTACTTTTATTTTTGGAACAGATAATTTTGAAATTTCACTTGCCGTAAATAACAAACTCCCTTTAGAACCATTTGTTAGTGCTAAAAATTTTAAGCTAAACAAATTCATAAGTTGTTTGCATAGTTCTTCTTGAGTACCTTTTAAATTAAACATGGTACTTAAAATAATTAATTCTTCATCATTTAACTTAAATACATTAGCCAATTTTAAAGAGCTTTCAATTATTTCTTGATTATAAAATGGTTCTCTAAAATTTATATCAAAAACTTTTAATGCAGTATTTGGAACTAATTTTATAGCTTGGTTTATTGTATTATATGATTCTTTAGAACGCTGAGCTAAAGTTCCAAAACAAATAGCATCTGCATTTTTTAACGCTTCAATAAATTCTTTTTTAAGTTGAATAAAATCCCAAGCAACGTTTTCATGTATTATATAACTTGGTATGCCATTGTTTAATTTTACCGAAACTGTTCCTGTTGGCTTATCCACGGTATTAATTGAAAATTCAATTTTTTTTCTATCTAAAACGGAACACAATTCTTCTCCTAACTTATCATTACCAACGGCACTAATAATAGTTGAATTTGCACCAAAATAGCTTGTGTGATATACAAAATTAACTGGTGCACCTCCTAATTCTTTTCCTGTTGGCAACATATCCCAAAGTAATTCACCTATTCCAATAATATTAAACTTTTTACTTTTCATAAAAAAATAGTTATGGTTAATATAAAATTAATAAACTTTTCCGAAAATATTTTTATGCTTGATGTTTCTGATAATTTTTAGGATGAAAAATTAACTTGCATTTTCATTTCTTCCAAATCAACAATAAGCTCAGCCCAATCCTTATTTACAATCCATTTTATATGTAAACTATTTTCTTGTGTATCCAACAAATTAAAATCACCATTAAAAGCAGGATGATTGTTTCGTAAAAGCATTAATTCCTTCAGTTTTTTAAAATAAGAAGTTTTCAATTTCGCATTAATTTCATTTTTGTTAAAATAATGCCTGTTAATATCTCTTCCAACATTTGTTTCTGCTAACAATTCCATATCATTTTCTCCTGAAAGAAAGCCAACATAATATACCTGCGGAATTCCAGGAGCAAAAAACTGAATAGCTCTGGCAATTAAATAAGCATTTTCATTTCTAGCCAAAGCATCAAAGTAAGTACAATTTACTTGATATAAATCAAGATTGGAAGCCGCTTCACCAGTTGCTTTTAAACTTTCTTTATTA
>Ga0209013_10000058_pt1 | contig 75036 bp, 75 predicted proteins | sample Cruoilmetagenom2_FD_187291 | JGI IMG/M metagenome (GOLD analysis project Ga0209013, IMG submission 187291) | Oil polluted marine microbial communities from Coal Oil Point, Santa Barbara, California, USA - Sample 2 (SPAdes) (version 2) | ecosystem: Environmental > Aquatic > Marine > Oil seeps ... | reverse complement strand
ATTTGCTTCGGAAGATAAAAACCTGATCGGGCAATTTGTACAGGTAAAAATCACTTCTGCGGCACCGTTTTCAACAGAAGGAGAACTGATCGCGATAAACAAATTAAACATCGCTTCAGGCGAGACGCCTGAAACAGAAGCTTGAAGCAGGGAAAATGAAAAAAGTAGCTTTTAAAACATTAGGTTGCCGACTGAACCTATACGAAACGGATGCCATCGCTTCCGAATTCGCACGAAAAGGTTATGAAATAGTTGATTTCGGACCGGATGCTGATGTTTATGTGATCAACACCTGCACCGTAACCAACCAGAGCGACCGGAAATCGCGCAGTGTGCTCAATCAAAGCTACAAACTGAACAAAGACGCGCTGACTGTTGTTACCGGGTGTATGGCCACCAACTACAAAGAGCGACTGAAAGAAAACGATAAAGTGGATTATGTGGTGGACAACGAGCACAAAACCTCTGTTTTTTCTGTAGTGGACGCCCACTTCAAAGGGGAGGCGGTCAACCCCGACCGTTTTGACAAAAATGTTTTCAACTATGCCCCTGCCGATGAAACTTTTCATACCCGAAGTTTTATCAAAATCCAGGACGGCTGCAATCACTTCTGCACCTACTGTATTGTTCCCAAAGTACGCGGCAGAGCCATCAGCAGGCCGGCAACGGATATTTTCGAAAACATCCGGCAAGTAGTTGATTTTGGTTATAAAGAAGTTGTGCTAACGGGTGTCAACCTGGGTACTTATCAATACGAAGATTACGATTTTGAGAAACTCGTAGAAGCCATTTTGGAAATCCCAGGTGATTTCCGTGTACGTATTTCTTCTATCGAACCTGACGGCTATTCTGCCAGCTTCTTCCGCTTATTCCAAAACCCGAAGCTGACGCCCCACATGCACATCTGTCTGCAAAGCGGATCGGAGGAGATCCTGAAAAAAATGCGCCGGATGTACACGGCCGAAGAGTTCCTGCAACTGATGGGAAAAATCAGGTCCGATTATCCCGACTTTAACCTGACTACGGACATCATTGTGGGTTTCCCGGGCGAAACGGAGGCACATTTCAACGAAACCGTTGAAATGGTGAAAAAAATCGGCTTCGGCCATATCCATACATTTAAATATTCTGTGCGTCAGGGTACCCGTGCCGAAAAGATGCCGGAGCAGGTAGATGAAAAAACCAAAACCGGAAGAAGCGAGGTAATCCGCCAGCTGGCTGACAAGTCAAAATTCGAATACCGGAAAAGTTTTATCGGAAAACAGCAGCGTGTGCTGGTAGAAAAGATCAACAAAAAAGGGTTTGCCACCGGCTATGGCGAACATTATATCCCGGTAGTGATCGAAACCAAAGGACTGAACAGAAATGAGTTTTACGAGGTGATTGTTACAGGTATTGAAGAGGGAGAAGAACCCGTTCTTAAAGCAAAACTGGTGGGATGAGCATATGATTCATCAGAAATTAATCAAGCATATTTTTTTTATATTAAAAATAGTTTTACTTTTGCAGCCCCAAAATTAAAGGAATTAAACAACTGATAATATTATGGCCAATCATCCATCAGCACTTAAAAGAATCAGGCAATCGGAAGTAAGAAGATTGCACAACCGCTACTATGCCAAAAGCATGCGTAACTCTGTGAGGAAATTTAGAAGTTTAACCGATAAGAAGGAAGCCGATACGATGCTGCCTAAATTGTATGCTCTGATCGACAGACTGGCAAAAAAGAATATTATTCATAAGAATAAAGCCGGTAATTTAAAGTCGAGCATTACCAAACATGCAAATTCTTTATCGTAAAGCTTAAAAGAATATACAGAAAACCCGGGTGTAGCTACATCCGGGTTTTTTGTTTTTTATAACTTTACCCGCCTTAAGCCACAACTCATGAACGAAACCGGAAAGCTTTCTATAAAAAACTGGTCCGATGACGACAAGCCGAGGGAAAAGCTAATGCTTCAGGGTAAGGGAAAACTAACCCGTGCGGAACTGATCGCCATCCTGATTGCCTCTGGTAATGCGGAAGAGTCGGCTGTGGCCCTGGCCCAAAGAATACTGAATTCCGTTGATGACAACCTGGCCGAATTGTCCAGGCTGAGTGTTAAAGATCTAATGAAGTTCAAAGGGATAGGCATGGCCAAAGCCGTCAGTATTGTGGCAGCCCTCGAACTGGGCAAAAGAAGACGTGCCGATGAGATTCCGGAAAGGAAAAAAATTAAATCGAGTGAAGACGTGTATAACATCCTGTATGCCGAATTAGCGGATAAAAACTACGAAGAGTTCTGGATTTTGTTGCTCGACAGGGCCAATCAGGTGATCCGGAAAGTGAACATCAGCGAAGGCGGGATGGCAGGCACTGTGGCCGACCCGAAAAAAATATTCAAGATCGCCCTCGACCACAACGCCTCTTCGATCATCCTGGCACACAATCATCCGTCCAACAATATGAAACCCAGCACCAACGATATTGAACTGACAAAAAAGATCGTCAACTCGGGAAAAGTGCTCGAAATTAACGTCCTCGACCACCTGATCATTGGTACCGACAAGTATTTTAGCTTCGCCGACGAATCTTTGATTTAACTTTACGCCGAAAAAGAGAGATATGCTGAAAATAGTTACCGTCATAGGCGCCCGCCCTCAGATTATCAAAGCTGCTGCACTGAGCAGGGAGATCCGTAACAACCACACCGACGAGATCAGGGAAATCCTGGTGCATACGGGCCAGCACTACGACACTAAAATGTCGCAGGTATTCATTGATGAACTGGATATTCCGCTGCCTGATTTCAACCTGGGTATCGGAAGTGCCTCACACGGGGTGCAAACCGGAAGAATGATCATGGATCTCGAAAAGATTTTATTGCATGAATTTCCCGATTATGTCATTTTGTACGGCGACACCAACTCAACACTGGCAGGCGCCGTTGCCGCTTCCAAACTGAACATTCCGGTGGTACACATCGAGGCAGGCTTGCGTTCGTTTAACAAAACCATGCCCGAAGAGATTAACCGCATTACATGTGATCATGTGTCTACGCTGTTGTTTACGCCTACTTCTACAGGACTGAACAACTTGGTCAAGGAAGGCTTCTCTGAAACAACAACCAAGCCATTCACTCCCGACAATCCCGGCGTGTTTCATTGCGGTGATGTGATGTACGACAACACTATGCACTACCAAAAAACCGCTTTTAAAAAGAGCAAGGTGCTTGACAAACACGACTTGAACGGAGAATTTACGCTTTGTACCATCCACCGCAACAACAATACGGATGATGCGCAGCGCCTAAATACAATCTTTTCTACAATAAACGAACTCAGCCGGGCACACAAAACCCCCTTTGTTCTACCGCTACATCCGCGAACAGCTAAAGCGATGGAAGAGCTGCTGGAATCTTCTGTCAGAACAAAACTGAACGAGAATCCATACATGCGGATCATCCCGCCCGTTTCTTTCCTGGATATGATCGTACTGGAAAGTAAATGCAGGCTGGTCATAACAGATTCGGGAGGTGTACAAAAAGAAGCCTACTTTTTTAAAAAACCCTGTATCATACTCCGATCCGAAACAGAATGGAAAGAGATCGTGGATGTTGGCGCAGGTGTCGTCACAGATGTTGACCGGGATAAAATAACGGAAGCCTATACTCACTTCGTGGCAAACACGCATTCGTCGGCATATCCTTCGATATTCGGCGACGGGAATGCGGCGGGATTTATCTGCCAGACGATTCTGGATAACAAATAAGTTCGGAGTTCCGGAATTGAAGTTTAGGGCTAAAAACTTAAGCCGCAGGCTTGTCATTAACGAAATAATTTCTATCTTTGCGCTCCCATTTTTGGGTATTAATAATCAATCATTTAACAAAATTAATATTATGAACCAGTATGAAACCGTTTTCATTTTAACTCCCGTTTTGTCTGATGAACAGATGAAGGAAGCGGTAAAGAAGTATGAGGGTTACCTCAAAAAAAATGGTGCCGAGATCGTGCATCGCGAGAACTGGGGCATGCGCAAACTTGCCTACCCCATACAAAAGAAATCAACAGGTTTTTACCAGTTGTTTGAGTATAAAAACGATGGGTCCATTATCACCGACCTTGAGCTACAGTTCAAACGTGATGAGCGCATTTTACGCTTCCTTACCGTAAAATTAGACAAACACGCTGTTGCCTACAACGAAAAAAGACGCATAAGATTGGCTGCAGTAAAGACCGAAAAGGTAGAAGAAGCGTAACAAATCATTAATCTTAAAACAAAGAAATTATGGCACAAGGAAACTCAGATATTAAATACCTGACCCCGATTGCAGTCGACACCAAAAAGAAAAAATACTGCCGGTTTAAAAAGAGCCGCATCAAATTTATCGATTATAAAGATGCTGACTTTTTATTGAAATTTGTCAATGAACAAGGTAAAATTTTACCGCGACGTATCACAGGCACTTCAACAAAATACCAGAAAAAAGTGGCCCAGGCTGTCAAAAGAGCCCGCCACCTTGCGTTGATGCCTTATGTTGCTGACTTACTTAAATAACGGAGGGACCAGGAGATGGAAATTATACTTAAAAAAGACATTACAGGATTAGGTTATAAAAACGACCTGATCAAAGTAAAAGACGGATACGCACGGAATTACCTTATCCCGAAGGGCATGGCCATTGTTGCCACCACATCGAGCAAAAAGGTATTAACCGAACTGAAAAAGCAACAGGCTTTTAAAGAAGAAAAAATTGTTAAGGAAGCTGAAACAATAGCTCAGGCACTGGAAGGCACGGAATTGAAAATCGCCGTCAAAGCCAGCTCAACCGGAAAGATCTTCGGCTCGGTGAACAACATCATCATTGCCAGTGCTATCAAAGAACAGAAAAACCTTGAGATTGACCGCAAGAACATCGTTCTTAACGAAGAACACATTAAAGAGGTAGGCAAACATAAAGCCAAAGTTAAATTGCACAAAGAGATCGAGGTAGAAATCGACCTTGACGTTGTTGCTGAGTAAATTAAGATTTTACGTACATTTGAAACCCTGACAATATCGTCAGGGTTTTTTTAATGCCTTATGATCAGCAAAGCCCGTATCAAATTTATCTCCTCGCTGCAGCAGCGAAAATATCGCCAGCTGCATGGCTTGTTTGTTGCCGAAGGAACCACCAACGTACTTGACTTTATTAAAAGCGGCATCGAAACAGAGGAATTGCTGGCTACCGAAGAATGGATGGAAAGGCATCGTCAGGAGGTGGGCAAGGTGCCTGTTACGGAAGTAAGCATGAAAGAGCTGAAGAAAATCAGCAGTCTGAAAAACCCTTCTGAGGTATTGGCTGTTTTTGTTCAGGCTGAACAAACAACACACGACCTGCAGCAAATAAACGACCTGATCCTGATGCTGGACGACCTGCGCGACCCAGGCAATATGGGTACTATTATCCGCACAGCCGACTGGTTTGGCATCCGCACTATTATCTGCTCCGGCGAGTCGGTGGACAAATACAACCCCAAGGTAGTTCAGGCCAGCATGGGTTCACTGTCGCGCGTACAGGTAACCTACGATGATCTGTTTGAACTGCTGAAAACCAAGCCGGACTATCTGCGTGTATTCGGTGCCGTACTTGACGGAAAAAACCTGACCGAAATACCTAAACCGAACAAAGGGATTATCCTGATCGGCAGTGAAGCACACGGCATTTCCAAAAAACTCCTGCCGCTGATAGACCATAAGATCACCATTCCGGGCCTGCCTACCGGAGCAACTTCTGCCGAGTCGCTGAACGCATCCATTGCCACAGCCATTATCTGTTACGAGTTCAAAAGGTAAGCATCGGGAATATTGTGTCCTTTGCAATGCGCACACGTTGCCGAGAATTATTCACTTAATTATGTATCGGCACAATTATTAATATTATTTTTGCAGGATATAAACCGACGCATCATGTTTCTCAAAATATTACTCATCACTATTGTCCTTCTCGGGCTGGCCTTTGCGGGTATAGCCGTAAAAATGTTTTTCAAGAAAGACGGTGAATTCAAAAAGTCATGTTCCTCCGTCCACCCCAAAACCGGCGAGCGGATTGGCTGTGTATGCGGCGGCGAAGGCAATGGAAGCTGTCATAACAAAGAAGACATCATCGCCAAAATTAAGATTGAAACACTACAGACTGACTAAACTGCTGTCACGTTACCACACGTGCCCTTAATAATTCGTTTCCTGAATTTCGAAATAACTCTGCGGGTGCAGACAGGCCGGACAGGTTTTGGGCGCCTTTTTTCCTTCGTGCAGGTAGCCACAATTACGGCACTTCCATACCAGCGTACCTTCCCGTTTGAAAACTTTTCCTTCCTCCAGGTTCTGGTATAATTTCCGGTATCTTTCTTCGTGGGCTTTTTCCACTTTGGCGATCATACGGAACGCAACGGCTACTTCTTTAAACCCTTCTTCGGCAGCTATATCGGCAAACATTGGGTACAACTCCGTCCATTCTTCATTTTCTCCGTCGGCAGCGGCTTTCAGATTTTCCATGGTCGTACCGATCACACCTGCCGGATAAGCAGCAGTTATTTCCACCATGCCCCCTTCGAGGAATTTAAAGAACCGCTTGGCATGTTCTTTTTCGTTCAGAGCCGTTTCGGCAAAGATGGCCGATATCTGTTCCAGCCCTTCCTTTTTGGCCTGTTTGGCAAAATAATCGTAGCGCATGCGTGCCTGCGACTCACCTGCAAAAGCTTTCAGCAGGTTTTGTTCGGTTTGTGTTCCTTTTAAGCTCTTCATAAGGTTTCAATTTTATCCTAAAGGTTGTTTAAATTTTGTTCTATTTTTCAAATGTACATATTAATTCATTTCTTGCTGTCTGGGCTAAGATTTAAAAAAGCGCAGTTCCGGCGGGCTGCGTTTTTACGGTATTACTTCGTGTATGATTCGGGTTGCAAACCCGAATCAGCGGGCGCTGAAGCTCACTGTCAATTCTGATATTCCTCCATTACATACTTCTTAAAACCTTCGGTGGCAAAAGTTTGATAATTCCCTTTGCTGTCTGTATAAATAAAAAAAGCATCCAGTTCGGGATGTGCGGCAAGGAACTTCTTCGATTTATCAAGGCCCAACACCATAAACGATGTGGCATAAGCATCGGCCAGGGCCGTATTATCGGCAATTACCGACACGCTTAACAATGAATGCCGTACCGGATATCCTGTTTTGGGATCAATGGTATGGGAGTACCGCACACCGTCTTTTTCGTAAAATTTGCGGTAACTTCCTGATGTAGCCACCGATTTATTTTTCAGGGCAATCACTTCTTTCAGCTCCCGTTCGTCATTTTTGTGTTTGGCAGGTTTTTCTATGCCTACTCTCCATAAACTTCCATCGGGTTTAGTTCCTTTGGCTTTCACCTCTCCGCCAATGTCGACCAGGTAATTGCCAACTCCTTTTGATTCCAGAAATCCCCCGACAAGGTCTACCGAATACCCCTGGGCAATGGCATTAAAGTCGATGGTTATACGCCTGTCTTCCCTGATAAGTTTTTTACTTTCTATGCGAACCTTCCTGTAACCGGTAAACTCAAGGATCGAGTCAACAATATGGTCATCTACCTTCCGGCTGGCATCAAAACCAAAACCCCATGCCCGCACCAGCGCCCCGACGGTAGGGTCGAACGCGCCATCAGTTTCTTCGGCCACCCTCATGCTCAGGTTAAAATTATCGATGAAATACTTATCCAGTATTACTTCCTTGTTGTTGTTTACATGCGACAGAATGGAATTTGGAACCCATAGCGAAACGGAAAGGTCGAATGCATTCAGAAGCGAGTCGATTTGCGCCTGAAAGTCACGCTGCAAACTGTCGTAATAAATAACAGAGTAGTAAGTGCCCTGAGCTTCACCGAAGAGTTTAACCGGTTTTATTTCCTTTTCAAATGTGCAGGAAGAAAGAACCAGCAGAAGAAAAATGGTCAGCTTATTCATCCTTCATTGTATTTTGCGGAAGTACTCATTCACTTCCTCCCTAAAAACGATAAGACAAATTAAAAGAAAAGGCAGCCGTCGTTCGCACTTCTTCGTTGTATGTGCCTGCTTCAGGAAAATAGCGAATACCTAACGACAAAACCAGTGACAAACTCAAATCAGGAATAGGGCTGAAAACAACGCCGTTATTTACCAACAGTTTTCCATAAAACGAGTCTGTATAGTTTTGACTGTCGCTATTGTCATTATCATGCCCCACACCCAATCTAACTCCGGGCCCCAGCAGATAACGAACTTTTCCCTGACCATTTGGATAAAAATTAACGTATATGCCGCTATAAAACTTACTGATCAGCACATTATCTCCAAAATTATCCCCCGATCCATATCCAAAAGAAACCGGGATTTGAATACCGAGTTTGCCACTTTGCAGTATTCGTTCGTACGACATGGTAAAATTGCTTATGATCAAATCGGACAGGTGATAGGTGATCAGGTTTCGTTTGAAATCGTACGTTTTGATGATCTTAGCTCTGCTTTGCATCATTCTGACCTCACCATTTTCATAGGCAATCAGACTGACCTGGTCAGGCTTGATGGAATAAACCTGCCCATCATCGGTATCATGGTTTTCATACCAAATTTCAGTAGCACTGATTTTGATATTTTTTGCAGCTATCCGCTGCTGCTGATCGCGAAGGTAAATGTAATCCTGGGAAAAAAGATTTGAGGGTAAGGCAAGCAACATGCTACAAAGAATAAAAATATTTTTCATTTTGTGTTTTTATTTTTGATAAATGGCATCATTAAAGACAACCTTCCGTTCAAATGACTACCTTAAAAAAATGGGGCAATTCAATCTCTCAAAATGCCCCTAAATATATGAATTTTATGTTAATTAACTTCCGAAGTCGTCAAACATGATCATTTCGTCAGGCACGCCCAGGTCATCCAGCATCTTCAGCACTGCATCAATCATCATAGGCGGTCCGCAGAGGTAATACTCAATATCTTCCGGTTCAGGATGATCTTTTAGGTAATTATCATAGATCACCTGATGGATAAATCCGGTATAGCCCTTCCAGTTATCTTCCGGTAAGGGCTCAGACAAAGCCACTTCAAACTTGAAATTCTCAGGATTTTCCTTCTGGATTTTATCAAAATCTTCCAGGTAAAACAACTCACGTTTCGAACGGCCACCGTACCAAAAAGTTGATTTTCTGTTGGTTTTCTTTGTTTCGTAGAGATCAAAAATATGCGAGCGCATCGGCGCCATCCCCGCTCCTCCTCCGATAAACATCATTTCGTTGTTGGTTTCCTTGATAAAGAATTCGCCGTAAGGACCTGAAATAGTAACTTTATCACCCGGTTTGCGTGAGAATATAAAGGAAGAACATATCCCCGGATTTACATTCATCCAGCCGTTCTTCTTCCTGTCCCATGGCGGTGTGGCAATCCTGATGTTGAGCATGACGATGTTACCTTCGGCAGGGTGATTGGCCATGGAATAAGCACGGTTGATAGGCTCCGGATTTTTCATTTTCAGATCCCACATCTTGAACTTATCCCATTCGTCGCGGTACTCGTCTTCCACATCCATGTCCTTAAAGTCAACCACGCATTTGGGCACATCAATCTGGATGTAACCACCTGACCTGAAGTCCAGACTTTCACCTTCAGGAAGTCGCACAACAAACTCTTTGATAAATGTAGCCACATTATGGTTCGATACCACTTCACACTCCCATTTTTTAATTCCGAATATCTCCGGCGGCACCTGGATATTCATATCATTCCTGACCTTAACCTGACAGGCCAGCCGCCAGTCGTTCATCTGTTCTTTCCGTGTAAAGAAACCTTTTTCCGTAGGCAGTATAGTTCCCCCGCCATCAGTCACTTGTACACGGCACATACCGCAAGTGCCCCCACCTCCACATGCTGAAGGGATGAATATTTTTTGGGCGGAAAGTGTCGATAGCAAGGTATTGCCCGGATCTGTATCCACCTCTTTTTCATCATTGATGGTAATCTTCACCTTGCCTTGTGGCATCAGTTTTTTTCTGGCGAACAACAGTATGCTGACCAGCAAAATAATTACCACCAGAAAAATAACAATGCTGACTATGATAACTGTACCGATTCCTATTTGCAACAAAATCATGTTATTATCTTTATTTTAACAATTACAGTTTAATTCCAAGGAAACTCATGAAGGCTATGCCCATAAGTCCTGTTATAATAAATGTGATGCCTAAGCCGCGCAAAGCAGGCGGTATATTTGAATACCTGATTTTCTCGCGTATGGCAGCAATACCGATAATGGCCAGGAAAAATCCGATACCCGAACCCAGTCCGAATGATGTTGCTTCGGCCACATTCTGATAATCCCGCTCCTGCATAAATAACGACCCGCCAAGGATGGCGCAGTTAACGGCAATCAGAGGTAAAAAGATACCCAGCGAAGCATACAAAGCCGGCGAGAATTTCTCCACCACCATTTCAACCAGTTGTACCATGGAAGCTATGATGGCAATGAATAAAATAAAACTGAGGAAACTCAGGTCAACATCGGCAAACCCTTCATCGAGCCATGCCATGGCTCCCGGTTTCAGAATGTATTCATTCAACAAATAATCGACCGGGACCGTAATTCCCAATACGAAAGTTACTGCCAAACCCAGTCCGAAGGAAGTGTCGACGGTTTTAGAGACAGCAAGATATGAACACATGCCCAGGAAATAGGCAAAGATCATATTGTCAATAAAGATGGATCTTATAAATATATTAAATATCTCCTGCATGATCGTATGTTTTTAGTGGTCTTCGATTAAATCCCTGTTCCTGTAACGTTGTACCCAAATGATAACTCCTACTGTTATCAGCGCCATTGGCGGCAGAATCATCAGGCCGTTGTTTTTGTATCCGAAATCGTAAAATCCCTGGGGAATCACATGTATGTCGAAAATGGTTCCCGATCCAAGGAATTCCCTGAAAAAAGCAACTATTATGAGGATGATTCCATACCCCAGTGCATTGCCAATTCCATCGAGGAAAGCAGGCCACGGTTTGTTGCCCATTGCAAAAGCTTCCAGACGTCCCATGATGATACAGTTGGTAATGATCAGCCCGACAAATACCGAGAGTTGCTTACTCACATCGTAAACAAAAGCTTTCAGTACCTGGTCGACAAGGATTACCATGGTAGCAATAACAACCAGTTGAACAATAATCCTGATCCGTGGAGGTATCCCGTTTCGCAGCAACGAAATAACTACATTGGAAACAGCTAATACGACCATAACCGAAATAGTCATTACAATGGCAGGTTTCAGTTTTGCCGTTACGGCAAGTGCCGAACAGATACCCAGCACCTGTACGGTAATCGGGTTATTGATGCTTAAAGGATCTTTGATCAGCTTTAAGTTCTTCGGCGAAAATAAAGGTTCGCGTTCTTTTTTCTCTTCACTCATCGTTATTTCTGTTTTTCGATATAGGGTACATAGCTTTCTAACACATTCTTCAGCATATCGTTCACACCGTTGCTGGTAATAGTGCCTCCCGAAATAGCATCAACACCATGAATACGTTGGGATTCAGGGAGTTTTTTAACACCGCCTTTCACAACTGCAATGGACGTAAACTGATTGTTGTCGTCAAATATTTTTTTAACTGTATCTGTAAACTGGTCCTCAAAAGCACTTGTAGCAATCTCAGCACCCAGTCCGGGGGTTTCGCCTTTGTGATCAAAGGTTACGCCGACAACGGTATTCAAATCTTCGCTAAGAGCAATATTGCCCCAAATCGGGCCCCATAGCCCCGTTCCATAAAGAGGGAAGATATAAATGGTTTTTCCTTTGTCATCGATCTTATAAATGGGCAACTCATAATCAATACCGTTTGCTTTGCGGTAAAGCTGCTCTTTCATATTAATGTTGAAGGCTTTTCCGTTCTCTTTTTCCCCCTCGGTAAGCGATTCGATCACCTTACCGTCCTGGTTAATAACCAACGCTTCCGTAACAAACTCATTGAACCGGTCAATCATAACCTCCTTGTCAATGTTCTTAACGTTTGCTGAAGCAAGTATACTCCCCATTTTTTCGATTGCCATATTCCTTTCCTGAAAAGGTTTCAGCATCATAGCCGCCGTTGACAGCAGTGCTGCAGCAATAATCACTAAAATGGCAGCGTACCTGAATATATATCCGTTACTATACATAATGGTATCTTTTTATTTTTAACTCGTGGCCAGTTTCAGCCTTTTCTGTCTTCTTTTAATATTACCGGCGATCACATAATGGTCGATCAGCGGAGCAAATACGTTCATTAATAATATGGCCAGCATCACCCCTTCGGGGTACGCCGGATTGAACACCCTGATCAGTATTGCCATCAGCCCGGCAAGAAAACCGTAGATGTACATTCCTTTATTTGTCTGGGCAGCCGTAACCGGGTCAGTTGCCATAAACACGGCACCGAAAGCAAAACCACCCATTACCAGGTGATAATATGCCGGAAGCTGCATGTACTCGTTATAGCCCCATAAATTGAACAGCAATCCCATGATATAGCCACCGGCAAAAAACGAGAACATCACGCGCCAGTTGCCGATTCCGGTCATCAGCAGGAACAAACCTCCCAATAAGATCATCAGGGTGGATGTTTCGCCGTTTGAGCCCGGGATGAACCCCATGAACATATCATAAACGGAAGGCAGGTTGTCAAAGTGCCCTGTCAGCGCATCGCCTAAAGGTGTCGCCCCTGAAAAAGCATCCGCCTTATCCGAAATCCATACTTTATCACCTGATATATTTCCCGGATAGGCAAAGAACAAAAATGCTCTGGCCAAAAGAGCCGGGTTCATAATATTCATTCCGGTTCCACCAAAAACCTCTTTTCCAAATACTACAGCAAAAGCAACGGCAATAGCCAGCTGCCATAGAGGTATGTCCGGAGGGACAATCATTGGAATGAGCAGGCCTGACACAAAAAATCCTTCATTGACATCATGGCTTCTGATCTGCGCAAAAATAATTTCCAAACCAAGGCCCACACCATAAGTAACAATAATTATGGGAAGCATCTTTAGGAAACCATACCAGAACATCGTCCAGAAGTCGGGGTGTTCCCCGTACGACAGGAAATGCTGATAGCCTATATTCCACATACCAAAAAACAAGGCAGGCAGTAAGGCGATGAACACCACGATCATTGTCCGTTTCATGTCGATGGCATCGCGTATGTGCGCCCCCTTTGTTGTTACCCGATTGGGTACAAAAAATAAGGTTTCCATCGCATCAAACATGGAATGAAATTTCTCAAGCTTCCCCCCTTTTTCGAAGTGGGGTTTTTGTTTATCTAATAAATTCCTTATCGCTTTCATGCGGTATTATTCTGAATTTTTACTTAACTCATTTCTTTACGTATCAGCTCCAAACCATTACGTACAATATCTTGTATGTTGGTCTTCGAAGTGTCAATCACTTCACACAAGGCAAAGTCTTCGGCATCAATCTCATAAATACCCAGGTTCTCCATCAGGTCGATATCTTCAACCAAAATGGCTTTGACCAGCTGCAGCGGGTAAATATCAAACGGAAATACTTTCTCCATTTTTCCGGTCATCACATAACCTCTGACGCCTCCATGCAGATTTGTATCTACCTTGAATTTCTTGTTAGGGAACAACCTCGACAAAAATGTATGGGAAAAACTAAACTTATTCATTCCGGGTTTCAGCCAGCCAAAGAATTCATAATGATCTCCTTCGGGGATAACTGTAACCATCGAGTCGTAAAAGCCGACAAACCCGTCTTTTTCAATCTTTTCACCCGTCAGCACATTACCGCTTATGTATCTGTTACGGCCGCCGGTTTCGTTACCACTGATCATGTTGACAATGCGTGCGCCGATGTATGTTTTGTAATATTTCGGATGCAATATTTCCGACCCGGCAAGTGCCACGATCCTTTCAGAGTTGAATTTTCCTTCGAGAAATAATTTTCCAATGGTAATTACTTCCTGCGGACCGGTGTACCAGATTACTTCACCTTTGTTGATCGGGTCAACCCGGCTGACATGCACACTCACATTACTGGCAGGATGCGGTCCTGAGAAGCTATTAAGCTGAACATTCTTTGAATTCAGAAACACTTTTGATGTTGTGTTTTTTGCATCAACGTTCAGATGCACTTTTCCGCTTGTAAGCTTTGTAAGAACATCGAGTCCGGCCTGAAATTCTTTTCCTTGCCCATGCACGATGAGGTCGAGATCGGCTGCTAAAGGCGCTGTATCAAATGCTGAAATAAAAATGGCTTTCGGTTCGTCTTGCGGGTTAGCGATAACTGCGTACGGACGCTGCCGTACCATAGGCCATACACCGCTGGCAAGCATTTTGTCAATAATTGCCTGCCTGTCAATAGAGCTAATCTCCACTTTGCCAAAATCAATTGCCTCGTCTTTTCCGTCTGTTTCAATTATTACGTGTAACATTTTCCGTTTTGCGCCCCTGACAATTTCTTTTACTTTTCCGCACACAGGAGAAGTAAACCTTATCTCTTCTCTGTACTTGTCGTAAAACAATGGAGTACCGGCTTTTACATCGTCACCTTCCTTAACAAGCATTTTTGGAAAACACCCCGTAAAGTCGGGTGGATTAATGGCAAATCTTTTCGCATTTAAGTCAACAACGGTTTTCTCAGCCTCTCCCAACAGTTTGATATTAAGACCCTTTTTAATCTTATAAGTAGTTGACATATCTATATAGATTCATGTATTTTTTACAGGAACGAAAATATATAATATTGCCCATATACACTAGGACAAGGAGAATTAAAATTGAATTTTTAAAAATTCTAAATAGCACGATCTATTCAATTATCAGAGCCCGCCGGAAACCTCGTTAAAAATAACCGGGTTGAATATCTGAAAAAGGTTTTTATTTTTTTATTTCCGTATTTTATAAAAAGCACCTACTTTTACCTACTTGAAAAGATATCCTGCTCTTTACCGGCACAGTTTTAGAACAGAATCTTTCTCGGATAAAAAAAGTAAGTTCGGACTACAAAACTTTTCTTATGAGCAGAGCATTGTTATTTTTCGTTTTATGTTTTTTTGGCTTTTCGCTAACAGCACAGACGATTACTTATGAAGACCGGGTTTATGACGACAATATTGAAACAGTGTTGCTATTCCGTAAGGGAGATCAACTGAGCGAACCTGTCATCCGGTTAAACTCGAATGATAAACTGCGCCTTTCGTTTGATGATTTCAGCAATGAATCCTACCGGTTTAAATATACGATCATTCATTGTAATGAATTTTGGGAACCATCTGACCTAAGGCAAATTGAATACCTTGACGGCTATTTCGAAGAAGAAATACTTGATTATTATTTCTCTTTAAATGCGATTCCCGGATACATTCATTACACACATGTTTTTCCAAATCATGACATGCGTATTAAGCTTTCAGGTAATTATATATTGAAAGTTTATGTGGATAACCCCAGCGATGAAAATGTTCTTTTTACCAGGCGCTTTTTCGTGGTAGAACAAATGGCAAGGGTTGAATTATCAATTCCCTATTACCCGAAAATGTTGGAATACACGCGAAAGAAGCAGCAAATTGACATGAGGGTATTTATTCCCGACCTGTTCAGTGCCGAACCGATACAGCGTCTCACCGTAACTTTACGGCAAAACGGTCGCTGGGATAATGCAAAAATGAGTATTCGCGCCACCTCGGTATTGATGAACGAACTTCAATATAACTACCGCGATGGTATTGTGTTTGACGGGGGCAACCAGTTTCGTCATTTTGATATGAAAAGTTTTTATTATCAGTCAATGTATATCGCACGGATTATCAGCGACAAAGAAGGTTATTTGGTCATGCTTCATACAGATTACTCAAAAGCTAAGAAGCCATATGAAACAATTGATGATATACATGGCAAGAAACTTATCAAAGCACGGCAGGACCAGGTAACTATGATCGAAGGGGAATACGCGCAGGTTGAATTTACCTTAAAACATCCTAAAATTGAGGATGCGGATATTTATATATTGGGAGCACTTAACGACTGGCAACTCGATGAGAACAACAAAATGAGGTATAACGCGCGAACCCGCGAGTACCATGGCCGGTTATTTTTAAAACAAGGATACTATGACTATCAGTATGTAGTTGTTCCTTACGGATTGTTTAGCGGGGATGTAACTGTGATAGAAGGTGACCATTGGGAGACAAAAAACACGTATTCGGCATTTGTCTATTATAAAGAAAGGGTGCCTGAGTATGATCGCCTGATAGGTTACCAGAAGTTTAAATCATTTAAGATAAGTATTAAGTAATCGTTACTCATATCTGAGAGACTCGATAGGATCCAGACGTGCCGCCTTGGTAGCCGGAATAATACCCGACAGCAAAGCAACCACGAAGCAAAGTAAAACACCAAGGGCCACCCACAGCCAGGGAACGATAAAAGGACTCTCGGTAAAATAGGATACAACATTCCCGATCATGACCCCTGCAACAATTCCGACCAATCCGCCTGCTTGTGCAATAACAATCGCTTCGGCCAGAAACTGATTCCGTATAGTATGACTTTTAGCCCCGACAGCTTTTCGAATTCCGATCTCCCGTGTGCGGTCCGTAACCGACACAAGCATAATGTTCATCAAACCGATGGCTGCCCCAAGTAGAGTGATCAAACCGATAATAGTGGCACCTACTTGCAACTTACTGGTAAGGCCTATCAGCATGTTGGCGATGTTGTCGCTTTTCAGTATGGCAAAAGAATCATCATTTCCCAACCTGTCTTTTCTGATTTTCCGGAACAACCCTGTGGTTTCCCCGATAGCTGCCTGCATTTTTGAAGGGTCGGGCACCAAAACACTTATCCGGTAATTCATATTAGGTGATGAGAAATACTGCCGGACGTTTGCGATCGGCATTAAACACGACCTGTCGCCGCTAAACCCTATGCTTGAGCCCCTTTCTTTTAACACGCCGATCACCCTGTATTTTCCAGCCCCTACCGAAATGATCTTTCCCAGCGGGTCTTCGTTCTTCTTAAATAATGTTTTTACAATATCATTTCCGATAATCACTACATGATTTCCATAATGCATTTCGTTAGGTGTAAACGTCCGGCCTTTAGCAATCTCCTGTCCTGATGTAAACACATAATTTTCGTCCGTACCCATAACTGAGATGTTCGGGTTTGTTTTCTCCGATTCGTATTTTAGTGTAGCGGTTCCGGTTCCATATGTAAACACGGAAACCTTTGCCGGAAAATCGAATTCTTCTTTAAACTCCATTGCCTCATTGAAGCTTATCACACGGTAATTAATGGGGTTGCTCTGCCTTCCTCCTATATGTACCCTTAAACCCCTGTTCTGAATGTTAAACGTATTGGAACCCATCATCGCAAAGTTCTCATTCAGTGAAGATTCAACCGCATCAATGGCGGTAAGGATGCCCACAAGTGCCATGATGCCAAATGCAATAATGAGTATGGTAAGAATAGTACGCAACAGGTGGCTTTTAATGGAAGTAAACGCAATCCTGACGTTCTCTTTGACTAATTTTGTATTTAACTCCATAGTACTGAAATCATAAATCTTCTTTTCTGCCGAAAGACAAATCACCTGCATCGCCCAGTCCGGGAACGATGAAAGCCTTTGCAGTCAGTTCATCATCTACAGCACCAACCCAAAGCGTCAGTTTCTTAAAAGAGAATGCTCTTTTCAGTTTGGCTATTCCTTCATCACTGGCCAGAACACTTACAACGTGGGTATGCGCCGGAGTTCCTTTTTCGTATAGGGCTTTGAGTGAAGCCACCAACGAACTGCCCGTGGCCAGCATCGGGTCACTGATAATTAAAATCCGCTTCTCGACAGCAGGTGCTGATATGTAATCGAGTTTAACAGTAAAGCCGTCTTCATTTTTCGTAAAATTCCTATACACCGAAATGAACGCACTGTCGGCCTTGTCGAAATAGTTCAGCAATCCCTGGTGCAAGGGTAGCCCGGCACGCAAAACAGTTGCCAAAACCGGCTGTTCCTCCACCGTATTCATATCGAGCATCCCGAGCGGAGTAGATATTCTGGTAGCAATATAACTCAGCTCCTTGCTGATCTCATAAGCGAAGATCTCTCCCAACCGTTCCAGATTGCGCCGGAATCTCATACTGTCCTTCTGCAGCCTGTGATCACGCAACTCGGACAAGAACTGATTAAAGATCGAATTATTTTTCCCTAATTCATGTATCATCAGACGATGCTTTTAAACAAAGATAACAGAAATAGCCCATATTTAAAACGAATTATCGGTTTTTAACAAATAAACGTAGTCTGAACAGCCAACGCAACAAAATGCCCAGGGTGTTTTTTTGTAAACGGATATAAGTTACTCTCTTAGCTCCGAATCCTTTATAGAAACGAGCCAGATTTTCTTCGTTCGAACCTTCGAAGTCTAGCACCAGCTTGTTGGGCGAAAACTTTCTGATAATACTGTCTATTAAAAAAGTCATGGCTGCCGATTCTTTTCCGGCATCATTAGTGGCCGAGAATAAAAAAATCAAACGATTTTGTGTCCGTGTAAAAAAAGCTCCGGCACATAGCTGATTATGTTCGTCGAACACACCGTACAACAACCCGCTACCCTTATATAACACTCTGTACATAAGACGCTTCAGTCGGTCATATTCCGGCTCTGACCATTTTTTCAATCGTTTCCCCCTGTTCTCTTTAAACAAACTGATCAGACCCTCAGGCTTAATACCTTTTGCAAGTGTTAGTTTTTTCTTCAGACTTTTTTTCAGATTTCTCTTTGTATTGGAAGAATATTTCTTTGAAAGAACTGTGTATTTGTTGATCAGATCAAGCACATAATTGTCATTGCGCAAAAGGACAAGGTCATCTCCATCAATAGTATTATAACTGTTCAGATTAATGTCTACGATTTTAAACTTTTCAGGTATATTATCAATGAAAGACCTGACAATATCAGGAGTGAGCATATTTTTTGAGAAAATGCCCAGTTGCTGCATAAAAAAAGGCTGCATGATATAAGAAATACCCATTTTTTTCGAGGCCGGTAGAGGCATTACACGTATGTAATCGTCTTCAACAAGTGCCTCCCAGTTTTCGTGAACTATATCAAGGTACCATGCATAGGCATATATAATCCCGTTAAAAGAGGATTTGATACAACCATCCCACTTTTCCGTATCAATTTCGCTATTTTTCAGGTACCTGATCAATGGTTTATCTATACGCTAAGGTTCGATCTTTTATTAAATCAATCAATCGCATATTCAATTAATTGCTCATACACATGCTTCCATCCTTTCCAACGTTTCTGGTCGCTTAACGACTCGTTATGCCAAAGCGAAATAAACGTGCCGTCCACTTTCTTCACCTCATCAATTAATGCTTTTACATGCTCAATTGCATCTGCCGGGTTTAATCCCATATAATCGTTCAATGTTCCGTCCATAACGGCAAAAGGGTGTATCCTCAATTTTGTTTCTACTTCCAGGTCCAAGTCATAAAAATTGTACGAACTGCAAATCCCGGCCCTGAAACCCGGTAAAGCCGCATAACCCATAGAGTAATCGTCTGTAATATCTTGTTCGATCAGGTTCCTGTAGGTTGTGGGCAGTACAATTCGTAAAAAATGCTGCCGGTTACAGCTAATATCTTTATTTAATACCGTTTTGAGGTTCCTGATCTCTTTAGCGATCAGTTCAGGATGCTCATTTGTGAAGTAAGACGAATGGATGCCTACGCTGGCATAATCACCGATACTTTTTACCAAGAACCTGAATGTTGAATTCCGCGTGTTGATGTTTTTATCGTATTGGCCGTAATGGGCAAACAGGAAAAAGTAAATTGGTTTCAGGTTGTATTTTTTCTGATACGCTATCTGTAGGTTAAATGTGTTAAACGGGTCTTTTTCCCTACCTGTTAGCACACGCGTACGCTGGGCTATTTCACCCCATCTAAAATCACGCAAAGCCAGGATATAGCCACCAATAGTCCGTACCAGCCCCTTCTGCTTATATGCGTATGCCGAATCAATATCGTAGGTAGGAATGAATTTATATTTTCTTTTGGGGAAAACCAGGGACGGATATTTTCCTGTCAGAATCTCCCTGATCCTGATCGCCCAGATATTTACTACAGGCTTATTAAGGATGTGCATCTTCGCACTGGCACTCAGATGTGCAGTAAACCTGCCATGCAGGTCTTTTACGAACGGTAAATACTCTTCGTAGCGGGTAACAAGGTAAAAAATAGCTGAAAAAACATCAAATTGTAAAACCGCATGTTCTCCATAAACAGGAAAAAATGCTTTCGTCCCTTCAAATTCAATCGGTTCCAGGTCAACAGGCTCCACTCCTTTTTTAAAAAGCATCCCTGATGACTTAAAAAACAGGTCATTCGAAAATGCCTTGTCTCCATATATAAACCTGGGTCTGTCTGCATTCAGAAACTCCTCCTGATCACTTGTTAACTCATAAGGAACATGTAGAATATCTTCAAAAACAAGACGAAAAATATAACGAACTCTGCCTGTTATTGCCGGTGCATATATGAGTGTCGGATCCATGAACGTAAAAGTAACAAAATTTCAAATCAAACTATTTTACTGGCATACAAAACAATAAACTGAAAAACCCGTCAAAAAATACTTGTTTCAATTATTAATGTTGATAATTAGGCACACAAAAATAACCTATCCGCCCTCAATAATTAGTAATTTTGGGGTTTAAATGTCACATCCCTGTATGGAAAAATTTATTGTATCAGCACGAAAATACCGGCCGGCTACTTTCAAACAGGTAGTGGGGCAGGAAGCTATAACTTCTACCTTACAAAATGCCATAAAAAACAATCATCTGGCGCAGGCTTTTCTTTTTACCGGCCCGAGGGGTGTGGGAAAAACCACATGTGCCCGGATACTTGCCAAAACCATCAACTGCGAAAATCTTACAGAAAACCTGGAGCCATGTAACGAGTGCGAATCATGTACTTCGTTCAACAACAACGCTTCTTTCAATATACATGAACTTGATGCCGCTTCAAACAACTCCGTAGATGACATCCGAAACCTAGTTGACCAAGTGCGGATACCTCCCCAGGTAGGTAACTACAAGGTATATATCATCGATGAGGTGCATATGTTGTCGCAAGCAGCTTTCAACGCTTTCCTGAAAACACTGGAAGAACCGCCGGCCTACGCAAAATTCATTTTGGCAACAACTGAAAAACACAAAATACTACCCACTATTTTGTCGCGATGCCAGATCTTTGACTTTAAACGAATCCGTGTAGAAGACATTGCTGCCTATCTGGATTATGTGGCTAAAAACGAAGGTGTTGATGCAGAAGTCGAGGCCCTGCACATTATTGCCCAGAAAGCAGACGGAGCCTTGCGCGATGCGCTTTCCACATTTGACCAGATTGTTAGTTACAGCGGCGACACACTGACGTATAAAAACGTCATCGAGAACCTTAACATACTCGATTATGAATACTATTTTAAAGTAACCGACGCCCTTCTGGAAGGTAACTTTTCTAATCTGCTTTTAATCTTTAACGAAATTATAGAGAATGGATTCGATGGGCAGCATTTTATCACCGGCCTCACAGAGCATTTGCGCAATTTGCTGGTCATCAAAGATCCGGCAACTATTCAATTATTGCTGGCCAGCCCTTCTCTTAAAGAACGTTATAAAGCACAATCGGAACAAACTGACGTGCCGGTTTTGTTCCGGGCCATTGAAATATGTAATAAATACGACCTGAGCTATAAAACGAGCAACAACAAACAATTGCATGTGGAAATTGCGCTGATGCAACTTACACAGGTCAATGACGATCAGACTGTTCAGGTCATTAATAAAGTTGCTCCGGCGGTACCGAAAACAGTGAATGAACCTAAAAAAGTGTATGGGGGAAAAACGGAAAAGGAGCCCGCTAAAGACGGAGAGAGCAAACCAAGGGAGGAACCTCAGGAAATCAAGAAAAAAGAATCCTCTGTAAAAAAAGAAGAAAACGGCAGAAGTATCAAAAATATTTCAATCAGGGACGGTTTGAATGCCCTCAAAAAAGAAACGGATAATACAGAAAAACCTGCCGAAGAACCGGTCATTTATGAATTTGATCAGGATCGGCTGAATGAAGTCTGGCATAATTTTACCGAAACTTATAAGCCTACAGCCCCCAGTTTTGCCCATGCCCTGGCGAAATACAAACCTGTATTGAAAGGTAATTTTATTATCGAATTTAAAGTGGATAACATATTGATTGCCAAAGACAAAATCAATGTGTCTGCTATGCTGGAATACCTGAAAAAGGAACTGAATAACAACCAAATCAAATTAGCACCTGTAGTAGCTGACAAAACAACACAAAAGACGGCCTATACCGACCGGGAGAAATTTGAGGAAATGGCTAAAAAATATCCAGACCTCATTGACCTGAAAGAAGGGCTTAACCTGGAACTTGATTTTTAATACTTTTTCATAAAATAAGGCTCATCTCTCTTACATTCTTATCTTTGCCTGTAATTAATGTTACCGCAACCATTAAATCTAAAAATCATGAAAACGTTTAATTTATTTGCAATGATCGTATTCGTAATGCTGTTGGCATACGCGTGCGAGAACAAACAGGAAAAAGTAATGACAAAAGCACTCGATCCAGCAAACATGGATTCAAGCATCAAACCCGGAGACGATTTTTTCAGGTTTGTGAACGGCAACTGGATAAAGAATCATCCGGTGCCCCCCGAATACAGTTCGTACGGCGCTTTCACAGTATTGTATGAAGAAAATCAAAAGATGCTGCGTGAGCTCGTAAAAGAAGTTTCGGCCGACAAAGAAGCACCTGAAGGCAGCATCAGCCAAAAGATCAGGGACTTTTACAACAGCGGTATGGATACCGTGCGCATTGAAGAACAGGGTATCGCCGTTTTGCAACCGGAGATTGATGAAATTAACAGTTTGCAATCTGTTACAGAAGTAAGCCGGTACGTTGCTGTGATGCAGCAAAAAGGCTTAGGCTCTTTATTTCATTTTTATGCTGATGCCGACCAGTCGAACAGCGAATGGACCATTGCCAATTTCTGGCAGGGTGGCCTGGGATTACCCGATGTTGCTTACTACACGGATAACAGTGAGCGCATGCAGCAAATACGGGAAGCTTATAAAGCACACATCACAAAGATGTTTCTGCTGAAAGGCGATGATGAGTCTGCTGCATTAAAAACTGCAGAAACTGTTCTTGCCATAGAAACAGACCTGGCGAAAGTTTCCAAAACAAGGATGGAAACAAGGATTGCCGAAAAGAACTTCCACAAAATGTCTCTGGATGACCTGAAAGTGCTTGCTCCCGGTTTCGATTGGGGTGCATATTTTACAGCACTCGGCCTTCCTGATCCCGGTGAGCTGAATGTGAGCCAGACGGAATTTATGAAAGGCATGTCGGAGCTGATAGCTAAATACCCGGTTGAAGACTGGAGAACCTATCTTACATGGCATTTGCTGGATGGATCGGCAAATTATCTGAGCACTGCTTTTGTTCAGCAAAACTTTGATTTCTTCGGCAAAACGCTATCCGGAAGCGAAGTGTTACGGCCTCGCTGGAAGCGTGTTCTGGCTACTACTTCCGGTGGTTTGGGAGAAGGACTTGGCCAAATTTATGTGGAACGGTACTTCCCGCCCGAATCAAAGGAACGTATGATAAAGCTGGTGGAAAATCTACGCTTATCTTTTGCTGAAAGAATTAAGAAACTGGACTGGATGACCGATGAGACTAAAGAAAAAGCATTGGCTAAACTGGATGCCATCACTGTAAAAATTGGCTATCCTGACAAATGGAAAGATTATTCTACACTTAACATTGTCCCTGATAATTACCTCCTGAACGTACAAAACTCACGTGCATTTGAGTTTAAGAGGGATCTTGCCAAAGTGGGTAATAAAGTGGACAAAACCGAATGGGGCATGACTCCACAGACGGTGAATGCGTATTACAATCCTACAAATAACGAAATTGTGTTTCCCGCCGGTATATTACAGCCACCTTTCTTTAATAAAGATGCCGACGATGCAGTGAATTATGGCGCCATAGGTGTTGTAATCGGTCATGAGATGACCCACGGCTTTGACGACCAGGGGAGGAAATTTGACAAAGAAGGCAATATGAACGACTGGTGGACTGAAGCAGATGCTGAACGGTTCAAGTCAAAAACAGATGTGTTGGCAAAGCAATATGATAATTATACCATGCTTGATTCGTTACACGTTAACGGAAACCTTACTATGGGTGAAAACATTGCCGATTTGGGTGGATTGAACATCTCCTATAATGCATTTCAGATGGCATTAAACGGCACACAACCTAAACCCATTGAGGGATATACGGCCGACCAGCGCTTTTTTATGGCCTACGCCCAGGTTTGGCGGCAAAATGTCCGCGACAAAGCATTACTGCGGCAATTGAAGGAAGATGTACACAGTCCGGGAGAAGCAAGGGTAAATATACCCCCATTCAATATGGATATTTTCCTGGCAGCATTTGATATAGCACCTGACAGTAAATTATTTTTACCTGAAGGGCAAAGGGCATACATCTGGTAAGTAAATGCATTTTGACTAACGGAAACCGTCAGCATAATAAGTTGGCGGTTTTTTTATTGTGAAATGAATTATAAGTTTACATAATCAATAGTGCAGTACAGGGTAAAGAATCAGCAGACAACCGGAAGGATTGAAAAAAGCTTCTTGTTCAATGTAAAGAATGTATAAATTTGTCACTTAAAATAATGATATGTTACAAAAACTGGCAACCCTTGTTTTAAAGCTTCTCGGATGGACGCTGATAAATAAGATTCCGAAAGATGTAAAAAAAGGTGTCATCCTACAGGCTCCCCACACGAGCATGATCGATTTTGTGATCGGGCGGATGGCTTTCTGGCAATATGGTATTAAAATCAATGTGTTGATTAAAAAAGAAGCTTTTCAAACCTGGTACGGCGGGTTACTCAAAGCTGTGGGTGGCATCCCGGTTGACCGGAGTAAAAAAACCAACCTGGTAGATACGGTAGCTAAAATGTTCGAAGAAAGAGATTCGCTGTTTTTAGTTGTTACCCCCGAAGGAACCAGAACTCGTGTTGACGATTGGAAAAAAGGATTCTATTACATCGCGCTGAAAGCCAATGTTCCCATTATCATTGGTTTTATCGACTATCCAAAAAAAATCGGAGGTATTGGACCTTTTATATACCCTTCAGGCGATATTGAAAAAGATTTTGAGGTCATTCATGCCTATTTGCGTGGTTTCACCGGAAAAAACAAAGGGTGGTACAATCTTGAAGATTTTGATTAAGAGGTCGAGTTTCTGTTTTTAATATTCCAATAAGCTTCTTCATCCATTGCAGTGTCATTCTCCTCTTCAAATTCCCACGAATATCTTTTTCTCTGAGGCCCGGATCTTTTGTAATAAAAAGCCAAAATGACACCTGCCACAAATCCTCCGAGATGCCCTTCCCACGATATATTCTTTTTAGGAAAAAAATCGGGAAATACACCCCAGACAATACTTCCATAAAGAAATGCTACGATGAGCGCCAGTGCGGCGAGACGGGTATCTTTTCGTATAAGTCCGCTCACAAATAAAAACGATGACAAGCCGTAGATCAGGCTGCTGGCACCGATATGCACGGAGTCGCCGCGGCCTCCAAACCAAATCCATATGCCCGATAACAGCCAGATACCCAAAAACACTTTGACTGAAATTTCCCGGTAGAAGTAAAATAAGGCTGTAGCCAAAACAAGAAACGGCACCGAGTTAGCTACCAGATGGTTGATATCGCCATGTAACAGTGGTGAAAGCAAGATACCGGGCAACCCATCCGCATGCAGCGGGTGGACTCCCAACCACGAAAACCTCATGTCAAAAGCCCATTCAACAAGTTTCACCACCCACATAATAACCAGTAAGGTCAGTGGAATGTACAACGATCCCAGAAATCTTTTCTTCTCCGTATTCATATATGCACGTTGCAAAATAGAAAAATATCATCTTCAAATAGCATGCCTCTGCAATTTAACCTTCAGATAACATCCTAAAAAGGCTTAAATGTTATATTTGTTGTTTAAATATTTCACAATGAAAAACACACCATTGGTTTACGCTTTTGTTTTGCTGGCACTGGCCTCATGTTCGCAGAAGGAACCTAACCTTGAAGCAAAAGTCACCAAACATGTCTATTTGGCACATCTTCCTTCGGCATCAGGAATTGAATATGCAAACAGTACTATTTTTGTAATAGGAGATGATTTGCGGTGGCTGGTTTCTATGGACGATGAGTGGCATGTTACCGACAGTTTGGTGCTTTCTGCTATCGACACAGTAGTGCATAACCGGACACCATGGAATGTAAAAGCTGACTTTGAGTCTATCGCCCGGTTTATATACAGGGAGAATGATTTTTTATTGGTCTTATCATCAGGCTCTATGGTTGTTACCAGAGATACTGCTCACTTAATAAACCTCACTAACGGACGGGGCGTAATCAGAAAAAATATAAGGGAACTGTATAATAAGATCAAAAAACAGGCAGGCATCCCGGAAGGAAGCGAGATCAATATCGAAGGACTTGCAGTATCGGAAAACACAGTTTACTTGTTACACCGGGGCAACGTCAATGAAAATTTTCTTGCAGCTATTAAGCTTGAATCCCTGATGAATTACCTGACATCTGACGACAGCCAGCTTCCGGAGCTAACGGTGTACGGGTTCGAACTACCCAGGTATAAAAAAGTGCCTTCCGGGTTCTCCGGCGCCTGTATCGTTCCGGGCAGGGAAGGAATACTGTTTACCGCGTCACTTGAAGATACTGAAAGTGAGCTGGCTGACGGAACCATCCTGGGAAGTTATGTAGGCTATATTCCTTTTAGTGGGCTGGGCTATGGAATCTTTTACCCGGTGCTGCTAACTGATGACAACAAGACTCCGGTAAGTACAAAACTGGAAAGTATCGTTTTGAAATCACTATCAGGTAATAAAGTAACCGCTTTGTCAGTTAGTGACAATGACGATGGCAGTTCCGATATATTTGAAATAGAAATCACGTTAAACAATTTGAATTAATTGAATCATACAAAATATACCCTCATTTTTCTATTGCTTCTCTCTGTTTGCTTGCGGCTTTCGGCTAACAACAATATTAAGAACGACTATTCACTAAGCGGGTATATCACTGATAAGAGTAACGGAGAGCACCTGCCGGGAGCCACCGTATATATTACAAATCTGAAAGAAGGAACGGCATCAAATGTTTACGGGTATTACTCCATTTCACTGAAACCCGACACCTATAATGTAGTGTATTCGTATGTCGGCTATGATGATGTTACGCTTAAGATAGAGCTGGTTTCCGACACATCCATCAACATTGAACTGATGCCTGCCGCCAAAAACCTGGACGAAGTGGAGATTACGGATAAAGCTATGAACAAGCAGGTAACATCCACGCAAATGAGTGTTACCAAAATGGACAATAAAACAATCAAAGCCATTCCGGCTCTTCTGGGCGAAGTGGATCTGATCAAGGCTCTACAACTGTTGCCAGGTGTCAAATTCGCTGCCGAAGGGTCTTCCGGCATCAGTGTGCGCGGTGGTGGCCCTGACCAGAACCTGATTCTTCTTGATGAAGCCAACGTGTATAATGCAGGCCACCTGATGGGATTCTTTTCGGTGTTCAACAACGATGCTGTAAAAAGTGTGGAGCTGTATAAAGGTGACCTGCCTGCCAAATACGGCGGACGGCTTTCTTCGCTTGTAGACATCAGGATGAAGGAAGGAAATATGAAAAAATTTCACGGCAACGGGGGTATTGGTATGATCTCAAGCCGGCTGATGCTGGAAGGCCCCATCGTAAAAGACAAAGCGTCATTCATGGTGGCAGGACGCCGGTCGTATGCCGATTTGTTTTTACGGTTATCGAAGGATGAAAAGGTTAAAGACAATATTCTTTATTTCTACGACCTCAACGGCAAGGTTAATTACCGGATCAACCAGAACAATCACCTCTACTTGTCAGGATATTTTGGCAAAGATGTTTTTAAAAGCGATTTTTTCGGAATGAACTGGGGAAACGCAACAGGAACCCTTCGTTGGAATCATATTTTCGATGAAAAACTGTTCTCCAATTTTACGGTAGTCGTCAATCGATTCAACTACAACCTGAGCTATAAGGCCGACAGCCCGTTCGCTTTCTTGTGGCAGTCGTCCATCACCGATTACAATGCAAAAGGTGATTTTACCTGGTTTGCCAATCCGAACAACAAGGTTACTTTTGGCTTTTCAACTATTTATCATGATTTTTTTCCGGGAACTATCGAAGGTACTTCTGACGACTCGTTTATCAGCAATTATGCCCTGGCCAGTAATTACTCGCTTGAGAGTGCCCTTTACCTGAGCAATGAGCAAAAAATCGGCAACAGGTTCACGATCAAATACGGCCTTCGTTTCTCCATTTTCAACAACATCGGACCTACTACAGTATATCAATACGATAATTATGGTGTTGCTACCGACTCAACAGTATATGGCAAAGGTGATTTTTACCATACGTACACAGGTCTTGAGCCACGCATAGGCGTGGTGTTCCTCCTTACCGAATCAAGTTCGCTCAAACTGAGCTACTCGCGCAATAACCAGTATATACAGCAGGCACAAAATTCGCTAGCTGGTTCCCCCTTTAGTATCTGGTTTCCTTCAAGCCCGAATGTAAAGCCACAATCTGCCGACCAGGTGGCTACCGGGTATTTCAGAAATTTTAAGAAAGGGATGTTTGAAGCCTCAGTGGAGGTCTACTACAAATCTATAAAAAATGCCGTCGATTTCAGGGATTTTGCCGACTTATTGCTCAACAAATTTCTAGAGGGACAGGTGCTTGAAGGCGAAGGCCAGGGCTACGGTATTGAGTTGATGTTCAGAAAAAATATCGGCAAACTTACCGGGTGGGTCAGTTATGCTTATTCAAGGGCATTCAAGGAAGTGGAAGGTATCAATGATGGCAACGCCTACCCGTCTTCTTACGACAGGCCAAACGACTTCTCAATTGTTGCTAATTACGACCTGAATCCACGTATAAGCTTCGGCCTGTCATGGGTCTACCTGACGGGGCAACCGGTTACATTTCCCGTTGGCAAATTTGAATATGGCGGTGATAACATCCCTGTCTATTCAGATCGAAACTCATACCGTATGCCTGATTATCACCGACTGGATATTTCCTTCACCTGGCGTGATGATCAGACCAAGAAAAAAAGGTTTCACAACGAATTCAATATATCGATATATAATGCCTATAATCGCAAAAATGCATGGATGATCAACTTCCAGACCGACCCTGTTGACCCATCGGTTACGTATGCCGAAATGACTTATTTATTTGGTATTGTACCAACATTCACATGGAACTTTCGATTTTAAGATGAGACAGAAAACAACATATCTGATGGTAATGATGCTGGGGCTGGTAATGCTCAGCGCATGTACCGAACGTATTGACATTGAGCTTGAAGAAGGATATATCAAACTCGCTGTTGAAGGATACCTGACACCTGACGACAGCCTTTGCTATGTCCGCCTGACCGAAACGGGAAACTATTTCTCGAACGAACCAGTATCTGTGGTTTCAAATGCCGTTATAAAAGTGGATGACGGAACGGACACCGTACTTTTGCACGAAGATTTTGACAATGCAGGAATGTATCTTTTTCCAGAAGGTTTTAACGGCCAACCTGAGCAGAACTACACCCTTGATGTGCAACTACCAGAAGCCATTGGGGGATATACCGAATACAGAGCAAACGCCTACATGCCTGCCATGACATTTCATATTGATTCAATAGCCCTGGAGTTAAACACATCCTTCGATTTCTGGATGCTCATACTGTATGCCCCTAACCCACCGGGAAGAAATTTTTATATGGTCAGCCAACTGACGAACGATTCCCTGGTTACGGCAAAAATTTCCGAGGTCAATGTATTTAACGATGAATATCTTAACGATGAATATTTTTATGGACTGGCCGTTATGGGGATCGACAAGGAAGATATTCAACCCGGTGACAAAGTTACTTTGGTTGTATCCCTCATTTCTGAAGATTACTACAATTTTATTTTAGAAGCTCAAACCGAGATGCAACCTCACGACCCCATGTTCAGCGGCCCTCCGGCGAATGTGCGATCAAATGTTGATAATGACGCTGTAGGATATTTTGCAGCATTTGCTTCGACATCTGCCAGCACTTATTTAAAAGGAAAATAATCCGGATCAAGAACTATACTTCAAAAGCCAGCCACAGGATCATCCTTGCTAAGCCTCGATCTACGAAGATGAGAAACAGATAGAAAAAATTAAAACTGTAACCGCACCGTCCCGTTCGGATACCAACCCATATCAAAATCTTTCACTATCTCGCCTGTCACCACATCAATACGGTACATATAGATGTAGGTGTAATTAGCCCGGTATTGCAAATCAATTAAAAAAGCAATATTGAATTTACGCTCGTTGCGGCGCAATCCCACCCTGAAACTGGTGCGGAAATAATCGTTGTAGCGCGGCACATAGGCATTTTCCCAGTCGAACACAGGACAACCCGCAGCCACAGTTGCTTCCTGCTCGTACGGCAGGTAAGGCCTCCCTCCTGCCCAGGTCACACGCAACCCCAGAACTAATGCCCTGTTTTTCATCTTCCCAAATGGCCACTCGTAACCACCAACGGCATTGATGATAAAATTACTGTTGAACGATGTGTTGCGGCTAACGTTGTCATAGCCCTGATATTTCGACTCGAACAAAGAAGCTGTTACCAGGAAGAAATAGTTACAGCTCATAAACTTTTCCAGCGTTAGCTCCAAACCGTAATTTGTTCCTTTTCCCTGATTAACAAGGCTATCCATCCGATCCACAAAATAGGCCGTTCCTTCGTTCAGGATCGAATATTGCGGGATACTTTCCTTAATCGGAATATCGTACAGGTATTGGTAATATGTTTCGGCTTTGAATCTTAAAAATTCATTGATAGAATAATCGTACCCAAGTACTACCTGCACATTTTTGGAAAAACCCATTTGCTTGTTGGTAAGTGTATAACCGCCTTCCGGCAAGGGTGTTTGCACAAAATACATTACTCGTGCCTGTGTTTGGCTTTGCAGACCGGCACCTAAGTTCAGAGCATGCCGTGGATTGATCTGCCACTTAATTCCGGCCCGTGGCTCCAGCATCTGCTGGCTATTCAGCGTAAAATACTGGTAATGCAGCCCAATGTACGATGAAAGGGTATTGCTAAACTGGTGCAACCATTCGGTAAAAGCACTAATCAGGGAGAATTGTGTTTTTGTGCCTGTTTGCTGTTGGTAAGCATGTTTGAAATAAATACTGTCGGAATAGTTCACGTCATACAGTTCCCAGCCAGCACCTGCTTCAAATGTATTAGCTGCATTAAACTTTTTCGACAGATGAGTGGACAGGCCATACTTCACTTCCGAAGATCTTTCCCCGTTTTTCAGAAAAGGGGTTTCATTTACAAGGCTGAATGTATCTATTTGTGTTTCAACACGGCTACCCACTAACGATAGGTTCGTGCGGAGGCTTGTACTTTCGTTGAAAAAGTAATGATGTACCAACCCTGCCGCCATCATACCGCTTTTCGAATACAGATCCTCACCATGCGTTTGGAAAGTCCAGTCTTCCGCATCTTCTTCAGAATCGGGTTTTGAGATGCTACTGTTTCCTCCCAGACCGAACAAAGTAAAAACACCTGCTTTTTTTGTTGGAAAGTTCAGGTTGAACGACAAATCCTGATAACGGGCACTTTCTTTCAACTGTACTCCCATTTTTTCAATAATGTCCGTCAGTGAATAGCGGTAGGCTGCCAGGTAAGTTGCCGATGTTTTTTTTGAGAAAGGGCCTTCCAAGCCGAATTCCAGTCCATTAAATCCCATTTGAGCCCAGAACTCATGCTTTTCGGAATTACCTGTGCGTAATTTAAGGTCAAATACACCCGACAGGGCATTGCCGTATTCTGCCGGGAAAGCACCAGTCAGGAAATCGGAGTTAGCCAGCAGGTTTGTGTTCAGCATAGTTACAGGTCCCCCTGTGGTTCCTTCGGCACCAAAATGATTCGGGTTGGTGATCTTTATACCGTTTAGCCGGTATTGCACGCCTATAGGCGAATTACCTCTGATGATGATGTCATTCCGGTTGTCGCGCGAAGTTAGCACACCGGCAAAATTGGCAGCCATACGTGCCGGATCGCCGTAACTACCGGCATATTTGTTGGTTTCCTCGATGGAAAACGACCGGGCACTTATCAGTGCCATCGGGTTGATGGGTTCGGCTTTGTTGTAATTGGCAACGATCTCTACTTCATCCATGGTTTCCACCAACTCTTTCAACTCAACCGTCAAAACAAGCTCTTTTCCTGTACTCACATAAAGATCCGACAAAACCACCGTCTGGTAACCAGTATAACTCACCTTCAGGCTCTGCCGGCCCACCGGCACTCGTGTCAACACAAACTCACCGTTCTCGTCAGCAGACGTACCTACAGAAAGGTTGGTATTAAGTAAAATTATATTGGCTTTTGGCAGTCCGTAACGAGCATCTTTGTCAACGACCCTTCCCCGGATAGTTTGCGTGAAATCTTCCTGTGCCCGGATGCTTTGCACGAGAAAGAATGCTGTTAAAAAAATAAAAAGAATCCATGAGGAAAAACTTAACGGTATATTTCTTTTGAGCAGCCTCATGATATCGCGCAAAGTTAAGCATTCCGCTTATGCTATCAGTTCATCCACTTCATCCCCGGAGATACGTTTCCAAACCGGGTTTGCAAAGTGGCTTCCTTCCCTGTCAAACTCAACGATATCAAATGTTTCGGCGTAAAACTCTAGGCGTGAATGAATATTGGGGTTCCGCTCGATAAACACGAGTTCTCCGGGATCAATTTCCAGTTCGCTACAAATGATTGTTGCCAACTGAGCTGACCAACGTGAAATGGACGTGCCCGGATTTTTATCGTACAAATTAGTGGCAATAACAATTGTTTTTCCGGATTTTCGTACAACTTTCAGCCCGCAAATACCCGGCATATCCCATTTACCATTGAAATGGTAAAGACGATCCACGTATTTATCATCGGTTTTCATTGCGGTCTTTATCTGTCCACAAACTTCCCGAAACTAGATTCCATCAGATCGGTACGGGGCTTACGGTAAGTTCCGCTGGCCATTTCCCGTTCCACAACTTTCATCATCAGTTTGAACATTTTCTGTTCCTGAGTCTCGGTGGCATAAAAACTCTCCCAGGCATATTCAAATAACTCCTGCAATCGTTCCGGCGAAACGTGTCGCGGTTGGTATACGGCGCGATCAGCAGTATAATGGTTCCAATCGTGGTCGAAAATACGGCTTTCTTTCAGCATATCATCATATGCTTTGGTTTCGGGAAATGGCGTCAGTATGGTAAATTCGGCCAGGTCAAGGTTAATCTCTCCCAAAAAGTCAAATAAACGCTTCATGTCATCTTCTGTCTGGTTATCCATTCCCAGTAAAATAGTGCCTTCAACGCTTATGCCGTAATCGTGGTAACGTTTAATGCGCTCCTTGATGTAATCCGAAGTATCGAACACAGCTTGGTACACATACCACGAACCTGCTTGTGCTGCCAGGTTCAGCACTTCCGAATCATCGCTTATAGTGTGGCTACACCAGTTCTTCTTAAACGGTATCATCGTACGGAACAGCTCTTTTGTCCATTCTTTATCCTGCGCCAACGTATTGTCCACTACGAACAACCTGTTATTGTCGATAGTGTCGAGTTCTTCGGCTATCCGGTCAAACGGGCGTGCTCTGAACCTCCGGCCACCTAAAAACGAAACGGCACACGGGTAACAGTTGAATTTACATCCGCGCGAAGCATGGAACAAGTCTACCATCTGTACTCCTTTGTGATAATAGAGATCACGGTCATAGAGATTACGCCTGGCCGGACCAACTAGTTCCATGTCCGGTTGCTGATTCATAAAATTGTACAGCTTTTTCATCTCACCCCGGGCAAAATCGTCCAGTACCTCTTCTATGTGTCCCTCAGCTTCACCCATAAAAACACTGTCGGCATGAAGCATTGTTTCTTCGGCATGAAGCATTGTTGAAATACCACCAAATAAAACTTTAATTCCCATTTCGCGGTAAGTGTCGGCAATTTCCCATCCGCGTTTTACCTGTGAAGTAAGCATCATTGAGATACAGACAAGATCCACCGGATCATCGTAACTAAACGATTGCATGTTCTCATCCACAAAATCCACTTCCGTATAATCGGGCAGTGCCGCAGCAAAAACAACCGGGCCGTGTGGCGGCAGATTAAACTCCGTCTGTCTGTCCAGCTTTTTCCACCTGGGATATATTAGTTTGATCTTCAATTTTCCTCCTTCTTTCTTTTGTCTTGATTAAGCCTGGTAATTATAATAAATAAAATGCTTCCCAAGCGTTTTACTTATGATTTCTTTGTCCTTCTGCGTCAACGTATATTTGTTTTTCCGGTACGATCTTGTTTCGGTCAGCTTATCTTTCAGTTTTTGCCCGAAATCAGGAGCCGGTGTCAGTTCCAACCTTTTGTAAATCTTATTCAACGTCACTTCCGGATCACTTTCCAGTTCATCGAAACTAATTTCTATTTTGGCATGCTCAGGAATATCCTGCAGGTGCTTCCTGACATAATCTAACAGTTTGTTCATCATCTCTGACACTTCCTCCACACTAAATTTCGATGACCTGTTTTTCAGCTTGTTTTCGTTGCCAACGATCTGCCACATATGAATGGTTGACGGTACTACATCATAAGGATGTCGATGAATGTGAATGAATTTGGCATTCGGAAACATCTCATACAGCAAAGGCAGCCGCATTGAGTGAAACGGGTTTTTCAGCAACACCCTTCTTCCATCAATAAAACTCAGCCGATGACAGAAACCGTAAAACGACTTTTTCCATTTTTCAATATCTCCCGGATAGAAGTCACTGTGCTTTTTTAAAAAATAATTGTCATCTTTCGGAAACAGCAATTTTTCGAGCGGCGAATCCAACATCAGTTTGATCAGGGCATATTCATCTTCCTGTGGTTCATAAAAACCGAGCTTCACATCATCCATCGGCCGTGTAGGCTGCATCAGTTTCGTCATTATAGGTTTGTAATACTTTTCGGATATCAGGAAACTATCTACAGCCGAAACCTGGAACACGTTCGGCGTTACCAACTTTATATCCAACGACATCAACTGATGCAGAAAAGTGCTTCCTGTCCGCCAATGGCCAATAATGAAAATGGGATCTTCCGGCATGATGTAATCTTTGAGTTTTGATCCCATCTTTTTCTTTTCCATTCGCTTTAAGAAGGAGGCGAACAGCACGCCCTGCAACAAAAAAAATACTCTTGCTAAATATTTCGGGTGAAGCGAAAGGCCATTCCGTGTTAAAAGCTGCATTAAATTTCCGGATGATATGCCCGCCAACAGATAAGATTGCTTCATCAAGCCGTTGCTTAGAACTTATTACGAACTTTTTTCTTTGACGATGAAGGCTGCCAGCGTATCGACCGACTCAAGCACGTCTCGGGCAAGGTCCTGGTCGCCGATGCGTACATTGAAGTGACTTTGTATCCGCATGATGATATCAATGGCATCAACCGAATCAAGGCCGAAAGCATTACCCGGAGCAAACAGCGGAGCGCTGTCGTCTATCTCATCCGGGCTGACTTTTTTTATATTGAGGGCATCGATAATGACTTCCTTAACTTCTCTTTTGATTCTCTGCAAATCCGCCTCTGTTACCATATTTTGTTTCGTCATACTATTTTACCATTTTATAGAGTTCGGTAAAAAAATCCTGTTCTTTGTCAGCCATAGCGTAGATCATCTGGCTCAGTTCGTTTAGCCGTTCCTCTCCCAAATCCCTGTTTTTACCAATTTTGGCTGCAAAGTAAGAAATATTTCGCCAGTCGTCACCGATGGCCATCATCCTTCTTGACATTCCCTCGAGTTGTGTGTCATTGATTTTTTGTGCTGCCTGCTGCAAAAATGTAGCATACAGAAACCGGAATCCGGCACCACCTGTCCCCTGGTCTTCGAGGAATACATTTATTTTCATGATCTCGTGCGAAAGGTGATCGATATCCCGTGCCAGGTCAGGCCAACCGGTTACTTTTTTGGCAAATTTCCGAATGCCTTTCACACCAACAAAAGGTACGGGCAGTTTGGTCATATCATGCGCTGCTTTTTTTATCCCCTTCCTGATGGCTTTTTCAAAGTCGATATGTTCAGGTATGGAAACAGGATAAAACAAAAATCCTTTGGGTGCCATATGCCCTCCAACGAAACGGGCTTTATGCAGCAAATCAGCTTTGAGTTGCGCCTTTTCCTTGTAATAGCTGTCGCTCACCAGATAACTTTCTTCGTTTTTACCTATAACATTGATAAAATGCACATTGATATGCGTACGCAGATGCTCAGGCATATAATTCATGTAGTAAAAGTCCACCTGTATGGCTACCGGGCGACCTTCTGTAAGCAACCTGTCCAATTCCTCGATACCTTTCTCCTGATTTCTGAAATCTTTAGTGTAGAAACTTACACCCAGCCGCTTGATAATATTTTTGCGAATCGACCCCGGTTTATTCCGCACAATGAACATCGGAAAAGAAAAGTTGGAAGACTCGAAATAGCCAAAAAAGATGCCGCTGGCAATGCCAAACACCATGGGCTCAGTTATTTCGAGGCCGCTATGATTCAGCAAGGCTGTTACCGTTCCTGATTCACAGTGAGCTGCCATTTTATGTTCAAAATCAATTTCCTTCATGCTTTCTTCAATCGCTTTGTTTGTTACTCTTCTATCGTTTCAATTATTGAAAGGGATATGTACGGGTTATTTGACGCCTTTTGATAAGTAATGCTTAACTTATTCTGATCTTTTTCCTTAATAACCGTAAAATGTAAAAGGTTGCTCACGGGAACATCAAACACATCGGCATACCGTTTTAACATGCACAGGCTTATTTTTTCAAACGCCTTCATTTTCAGGTGCTTTTTCAGCTTCCATTTCGGAATGCCCACACGTGATGCCAGGTCACCTTGGCCCATTTCGAGCATGACCATGTAATAATACACTGGGCTTATCTCACCTTTGTCAAGTTTTTCTTTCAATTCGGCATCCCATTTCCTGACCTTTTCAAAATAATCATCCAGATAATTCTTTGAAAGAAAAGATGCCGATTCAACACGTCCGTATGTCCCATCCTCTTTTTCAACATATAAGACCAACGGATGCAAGTCATGTTTTATCTGTGCTTCTTTTTCCTTCATTAATCTTTCTGTTTGATGTGCCCAAAAATATTAAAAATTGGTCAATCTCCGTTTCGACTTTAACACGAATAATTATTTTCCTCATCTTTGCTCACCACAACAATGAAGATACTATTAATTAACCCACCGCGGTCGCCCGAAAACATGATCCTTGCCTCTGCACCCGCAGAAGCCCGGTATTTTATTCATAAAAAACTCATTGGGCCGCCATTGGGATTACTTACCATTGCCGAAGCTGTGAAAGATTTTGACGTGGAAGTGTTCGATACCAAAGGCGAATACGACCTGCTGCCGGATGCGCCACCGCTGGAACAAATGGTGTGGGAACTGCTGGAAAAGACACAACCTGATGTCGTAGGCACTTCGGTGATCACTTCCGAATTATATTACGGACTTGACGTATTAAGGACGGCCAAAAAGTTCAACCCGAAGATCGTGACCGTTGCCGGGGGATTGCATACAACATTGTTACCTTACGAACTTGACGACCCGGCAGTGGATGTAGTTTGTCCGGGACATGCAGCTTTCACTTTCAGAGACGTGATCACAGCTCTGGAAAGCGGGAAACCGTTGCATAGTGTGAAAGGAATATTTGTCAGGCAACAGGACCGCTTGGTACCGACAGGATCATCCCCCCTGTTTTTTGACGCTGCCGACAAACATTTCCTGATGCCAAACCGGAAACATCTGGAACGTTGGAGATCAACTTATGTGGTGGGCGGCAAACCCGACCCGGCAACATATCTCTTCACATCGCTGGGCTGTCCGTACAGTTGCACCTTCTGCTCTATCTGGAAAGAACACAACGGCGGTTATTTTCAGCGCCGTGTGGAAAGTGTAATAGACGAATTAAAACAGATCGATTATAATATTGTCCGTTTTGCCGATGCCAATACTATAGTCAATATCCGGTTTATCGACCGGCTTTTTGACCGTATTGCCGAAGAAGGCATTGAAAAAGAATATATTATGGATATCAGAGCCGACACAGCGGCCAGCCATCCCGAACTGATCGAGAAACTGGCTAAAAGCGGGCTGAAAGTGGTAATCACCGGTTTTGAGTCGTTCCGTGACGAAGAGTTGAAACAGTACAATAAAAAATCAGAGGCAGAAACCATTAAAAAAGCCATTGACGTTTTTCATGCCAATGATATTTTACTGAGAGGTAACTATGTGGTGCCGCCCGACTATGATGAAGATGATTTTAAAGCCTTGTCGGAATATGCCAACTCACACAAAGTAACTTATGCTGGCTACACTATTTTGACACCTATGCCCGGAACGGTTTATTACCAGCAGGTAAAAGACCGGATTATTGACCATGACTATCTGAAATACAACTTTTTTAACAGCGTGATGAAAACGAAATTACCAAAAGAACAATTTTATGAGCATGTCGGAAAACTATGGCTGATCAAGAAGGGGACGGATGTGATTTGAGGTGCGGTAGAGTGAAGGTTTAGAAGTTTTTGTTTTGAGGATGCGGCATATCGGGGGTACTGGAATATATGGGAAGCAGAGTTAGAGATTAAATATACGGACCTAAAAGAAAGTGTAATGATTAGTGATTGATTGCACTGTCAAACCATCGGTTTTGGTATTTTTACAGGCACAACAAAGTATTTGAATGACTGAGGAAAGAAATAAAGTTTTTATAACGGGAATGGGGATTATCTCCTCTTTAGGTGCCGGCGTTCAGGCTAACCTGAATAGGCTGCTTGAAGGAGAAACGGGTGTAGGGCCGATAAGGAACCTGGAAACCCGGCTACGGGATGAACTGATGGCCGGAGAAATTTCTTATACGGATAATGAACTGGCAGAAATTTCAAAGATTCAGGATTTACGCGGTATCAGCCGGGGAGCTTTGTTGGGTGTCATCGCGGCAAAGGAAGCCATGAAAAATGCTGACTTTAGCGATCCGGCAGTCAGGACAGGCATCATTTCAGGCACCACGGCCGAAGCCATGACGAACATTGAACGCTACCTTCAAGATTTTTTAAACAATGACCGTAAAAACGAATACATCGAATCGCAGGACTGGGGCTTCAGCACAGAAATAATCGCCCGTGAAACCGGTATTAATGGTTACATGACGACGATTAACACTGCTTGTTCATCTGCTGCTAATGCTATTATGACCGGCACCCGGATGATCGAACATGGCCTGCTTGATCGGGTTTTAGCAGGCGGCACTGACGCCTTGTCGAAAGTGATGCTGAACGGTTTTAATGCCTTGATGATCGTTGATACGGAAATCAGTAAACCGTTTGACAGAAACCGGCGCGGTCTTAATATTGGAGAAGGAGCTGCTTATCTGGTCATCGAATCGGAAAGAGTGGCTCAAAAAGAAAATATCCTCTGTGAGATAAGCGGCTATGGTAACTCCAACGAAGCATACCATCTGACGGCTCTATCACCAGACGGAGAGGGGACCGCACAGGCCATGAACAATGCACTGGAAAAAAGCAGACTTCAGGTCGGTGATATTGACTATATCAACGCTCACGGAACAGGCAGCGAAAACAGTGATCTTTCGGAAGCACTGGGACTGGCAAATGTTTTTGGCGAAAATCCACCTCCGTTCAGTTCCACCAAACCGTTTACGGGGCATACTTTGGGCAGCGCCGGTGCTCTGGAAGCTGTCTTCTCCATTTTGGCACTTCAAAACAATCTGATCTTTCCCAATTTAAATTTCAAAGACTGTATGGACGGGGTGGCTGTCAGCCCGGCAACAGAGATGATCCGGAATAAACAGATCAGCCATGTGCTATCGAACTCCTTCGGATTTGGCGGTAACAATACTTCCTTAATTTTTTCAAAAGTCAGGCTATGATCTATATCAACGGAACTGCCAGTATATCGCCCCAGCCGACTTTGAAAAAAGAAGAATTCCTGACAGAAATAAGGGAATACAGGGCAAACATGCTCCAATGCATAGAGCCCGATTACCATGAATTTCTTCATCCGAACGCTTTACGAAGATTGAACCGCATAATAAAACTCGGATGGGCAGGAGCTAAGTTGTGCCTGGATGATGCACAACTCAAAGTGCCTGATTCGATATGTGTGGGAACAGGCAAAGGGTGTTTTAAAAGTACAGAGATATTCCTGCTGTCGCTGGACGACAATAAGGAGCAATTCATCCCTCCTTCTCCGTTTATTCAGTCGGCACACGGATCTATTGCTGCCCAGATTGCTATTCAAACCGGTTGCAAAGATTACAACATGACTTACGCTCACCGTTCTTTTTCCTTCGAAAGTGCTTTGATTGACGCTCTGATGTTGCTTAAAGAAGGAAAATATACAAACGTTTTGCTGGGTGGTGTGGATGAAATTGAAGAAACCCAATTTAAAACATTTGAGCGGGCGGGACATTATAAAGAGCCTGAAGTAAACAACTTACAGCTCCCGGAAACAAAATCGGCAGGAACAATAGCTGGTGAAGGAAGTGCTTTCTTCCTGTTGGAAAATCAACCGAATAACAACACCTATGCGGCTGTTAAATCCGTTCACACCTTTTCCAATCCACCGGATGCAAGTTCAGTCAGGCAGCAAATCTTTTATTTTCTGGAACAGGGAAATCTGGCCGTCAAAGATATTGACCTGATCATCTTAGGTCTGAACGGCGATGTTCAATTTGATCCGGTTTATGCGGATCTTTCCGGCACGATCTTTAAAGAACAACCGCAAGCATATTACAAACATCTGTGTGGCGAGTATCATACCTCAACGGCCTTTGCCCTGTGGCTTGCCGCCAATATCATGCGAAGAAAAGAGATTCCGGATGCTATCCGGCTGAACGACAGGCCTCCAGATAAGCTAAGAAACATTTTGATATACAATCAATACCGGAATGTAAACCACAGCCTAACACTTATAACAGGTGCGGGTTGACAGAAAAGACAGACTGTCTCAAAATAAAAAATAACTTTACGGCATCAATCGTCATTCTATGAATAAGCAACCAACAGGGAATAAAATACCGCCGGTCTGGTTTGTTTCCATCATCAACCGTTTCCGGTTTTTTCTGAAGCAATTGTATTACCGGTTCACACCGCCCAATATGGCGGTATTTGAAAAATCACAGGGATTCTGGTTAGCCAAAGCGCTGGGCGTTTCCTGTGAGCTGAACCTGGCCGAAATTATCGGTAACCGGGAAATGAACGTGGAGGAAATTGCTCGACAGGCAGGCGCCGACCCCAAAGCATTGTACCGCCTGATGCGTGCTTTGGCAGGCGAATGTGTTTTCAAAGAAACAAAGCCGGGACTGTTTAAAAACACCAAACTTTCTTATGCGCTTCAGGAAGCCCCCGGAAATCCAAAACACATGATCCTGCATCAGATGAATGAACTGAACTGGATGCTTGTCAGTGAGTTAAAGGACAGTGTTATCACAGGTAAAAATTCTGCGCATAAAGTATTCGGGACGGATATTTTTACCCATCTGGAGAACTCCCCTGAGAAAAATGAACTGTACAACAAAGCCATGACAGCTACCATCGGGCTGTTAATTGATGCCGTTACTTCAGCTTATTCATTCAAAGGAATCGACACGCTTGCCGACATCGGTGGCGGAGAAGGCACCTTCTTATTTAAGCTGATGCAGAAAACACATGGTATTAAAGGTATTTTGTTTGATCTGCCACATGTGGTGGAGACAGCTGGAAATATTGCTAAAGAATATGGTGTGGCAGACCGGGTTGAGATCATTCCGGGAAGTTTTTTCGATAAGGATATTCCCAAAGCCGATGCCTACCTTATGAAAAACATCCTGCATATTTTTGATGACGAAACATGTGGACTCCTGCTGCAAAGAATCAACAAGGTCATGGTTCCCGAGGGGAAAATACTGATATTGGAAACAGTGATAAAATCTGATAACAAGCCCTCATTCGGTAAAATGTTTGATCTGGAAATGCTTCTCGGCACGAAAAACGGCAAAGAGCGGACCGAAGAAGAATTCAGGCAGTTGTTTGAGAAGGCAGGATTTACAAATTTCAGAGTTCTAAAAACCGTGTCGCCTTTTAGTATTGTTGAGGGGAAGAAGGAGTAATCGAACTTAGAATATTCAAAAACAGGCCTAAAAAAGAGAGTTAGTCCTGATATTTCCTGAAAATAAGGGTGGCATTATGCCCGCCAAAGGCAAACGAATTGGACAGAGCAACATTCACTTTAGCACTCCTTCCTTCATGTGGTACAAAGTCCAGATCAAGGTCAGGATCGGGCTGATCGAGATTGATGGTAGGTGTCAGATAACTGTTTCGAATGCTGAGCACACTGACAATTCCTTCGATTACCCCGGCAGCCCCCACCGTATGGCCGATCATTGACTTTTGGGAAGATACGGGGATGTTGTAAGAACGTTCGCCAAATACTTTTTTTATAGCCATCGTTTCATACAAATCATTTAACGTTGTACCCGTTCCGTGGGCACTGATGTAACCCACCTCCGATTTGTCAATTCCGGCTTCGACCAAGGCTTTTTCCATTGTTTCGGCCATTCCCTCTCCGCCTTTTTTCGGCGCCATGATGTTGTAACTTTCCGTTGTCAGTCCGTATCCGGCTAACTCGCCGTATATAGTAGCTTTTCTTTTTCTGGCAGAAGATTCTGATTCGAGGATCATCATACCGGCTCCTTCACCAATCACAAAGCCATCACGATCCTCCGAGAAGGGTTTACTAGCTTTCTCCGGTTCATCATTTTGTGTGGAAAGAGCATACAACAGGTTGAATCCTGCAATTTCCTCCGGATTGATTGTGGAATCAGCTCCCCCTGCAATCACCATATCCGCTTTGCCACTTTTAATCAGGTCGTACCCAAGGCTGATAGCATACGCCGAAGAAGAACAGGCTGTGGCTACCGTATAACTGGGGCCTGTCAATCCGTATTCCATGGAAATCCATGCCGACATAGCATTGTTCATCCCTTTTAAAATGGAACTTCTCGTAATTTCTTTTCCTTCCACGCTGGAATTGCCCGCGTTCACCACACCCAGAATAACAGCTACCCGGCTTTTGTCCATCATCTCAAAATCAATGGCTCCCTGAGCTATAGCATCTTTGGCGCATACGTGACATATACGGGTTAACCGAGTCATCTGACCGGCCTGTCGCTTTTTAATCTTCCCGGAAGCATACTCTTTAAAAGAAGCAGGCACCTGGGCAGCAATCTGCGTTTCAAGTTCCGATGGATCAAACAAGGTGATTCGTTGCACCCCGCTTTTGCCCTGTTTCATATTTTCCCAGTTCTCTGCAGCACTTAATCCCAGCGCCGAGATAATATTTATTCCTGTGACTACCACTTTATCATTTCCGGTCATGTTCCATTAAAATTTCAAAAAGCAAAGAAACTAATTATTTCAGTATCCTGCTCTCCTCCGACTTCAGTGTGTGACTTAAATCAGTAAATATCAGCAGACATGTCGGAAAATAAAATTACTGACGTAGATACCCTACTTCCTTAGCCAAATCAAAAGGGCTTTTTTCAACTTGCATATATTCCGTCACTAAAAATTCCAATTCTTTTTTGATGCAAATTTTCCGGTTTAATACATCAAAAACTCCATCCAGATACCAACGAGTGATTTGCAGAAGTGCGTCTTGCTGTTTCGGGGTGATCTCAGTATTAGATGAGGCAGTCTTAACCGGATAATCATAAAACCCTTCTTTAGTCTTTTTACCCAGTTTTTCCTCTTTAACTTTTTGTTCCAATATTTCGATCATCGGGCGATAGAAATCAGGATTTTTTTCGTAGGCCATATAATTTTTTACCGACTGCCACATCACATCATTGCCTACATAATCGAAGAACTCGAACACACCGATCGGGAAAAGATGTTTTTTAACCAAAGTGTCTATCTCCTGTACTTCCATTGCTCCCTCCCTCAGCAACCGGCAGCAGCCCGCCTGCATTTTCAGGAATATCCTGTTGATGATGAAATGATCGTTTTCGGTGAGTTTCAGATAAAATTTGTTTGTCCGCTTTAAAAATTCTTCCGTTTTAGCTACAGCCTGCGTACTGGTATTTTGGGCTACGTTTATTTCCACCATGTTTTTCATCGCTACCGGGGAAAAAAAATGCAAACCAAGACTGTTTCTTTCAATAGTAAGTCCTGAGAATAACTTATCGGGAGGAATAGAGGAGGTGTTGCTGGCCAGCACAGACATTTTAGGTAAAATCAGTTCCAATTGGCGAAATAATGCTCTTTTCCTGTCAACATCTTCCGTAATAGTTTCCAGCACGATATCACAATGAGTCAGTTTTTCCAATTGAGAAGTTATTACCGTATTTTTTGTTCTGAAACTTATTGTTTCCTTATCCGTTAAACCGTATTTCAGTGCCCGGTTTTGCTTTTTGACAAATGCTTCCTTTAGTCTTCCCGCTTTTTCTTCCGTATGGCACACCCATGTTATGGCAAAAGGGAAACCTGTCAGCCAGTCGAACAGATCTTTACCCATTTTTCCGCATCCGATGATGCCTGTATGAATTTCGGGCTTATGCATATTTCAATAAAAATCCAGCCTGCATAAATTTGCTCACTTCGGTCACAAAGCTGAGTACCAGATCGCCTTTGTCGAATTGTTCCTCACGGATCATTTTGTCGATGCTTACTAATGCCATGGGCGGGCCGATATAGCCCATTGTGTTCATTTTTGCATACAGTCTTTCTTTCGAAATTCCGAGTTTTTCACATTCTTCCATCACCAGCTCGGCAATATGTTTGGAAGGAAAGTTCACCTGAAAATAACGCACTTTCTCCGGATCAAATGGATACTTTTCCATCATCCTCTTCAGCCCTTTGTAAAAGACTGAGCCATCCTCTTCGTTAAAGTGCCTTCGTAACTGGTCGTTAAACAACTGAGCCAGGTGGTGGTATCCCTTTTCATATTCTTCTCTAGGGTTCATCCAATAAGCCGGTCGCCTGTTGAACATGGCCGCTGGTTTTTTCCCACCGACTGATTCCATGTAAGTATGTTCCACAAACAATCCTGTATCATCATCAGTGGCCTGCAGGATGAGTGCTCCGGCTCCGTCGCTGAGAAAATAACGCAATAAAACTTCTTCTTTTTTCACCAATGTCTGGTTATAATATTCAGCCCGCAGTTCGGATGAAGACATATTAGAAGCCACAACCAGAGCAGTTTTGTATCTGCCGTTTTGCAACATATCGTGTGCCAGCAGCAATGCTTTATAGGCCGATGTACAATTGGCATGAACAGATACCTCCCCGCACTGCTCAATACCCAGTTGTTCCTGTATTCTTACAGATGCTGTAGGCATCTGATCCTGGTGAGGACTTCCATACGCGATCAGGTCAATATCCTCTGCTTTAATTCCGGCACGTTCAATGGCTTTTTGTGATGCTTTCACCGACATACTGATGTTGTCATCGGTAAATGCACGGGTTTGAGGATCGATGGCAAAATGGTAATACTCCACATCCAGCAACTGATGCATCAGCCCTTTGGTCATGTGCAGCCACTTTCTGATTTTCGAAGGGGCCTTTTCCAGTTTGCCGAGGTAATCATCTACCTTCTCCAGAGGAATCTGTTCCCCAGGAAGATAAGTTCCGCTTCCGATTATTTTAACACGTGATTCTTTCATATTTCCCGATGGGTAAGTTCTTTCAAATAATCCTTCTTGTTGTATTTTCGGTAATCTCCAGCTGCCCGTTTTGCCAATTGAATGGCTTTCTCTTCTAATTCCTTTTTTGGGAAAATAGCATCCACGATATGAAGCCTCAGAGCCTCTTCGGCCGAAAAACTTTTCCCTTGCATAATAAGCTCCATGGCTTTTGCTTTCCCGGCAAATTGCACAAATTTCTGAATCCCTCCGGCGCCAGGTATCAAATCGAATGTTGCTTCCGGCAAGCCGAATAAAGCATCAGCAGAACACAGTCTGAAATCTCCATGCAAGGCCAGTTCCAATCCCGAACCAAGGCAAACTCCTTTTATAGCTACCACAACAGGAATGTTTACATCATCAAAAAATCTGAACGACCGATAGTTAGCCATCAGAAAATCGTGACTATAATGCCCGCCGCGGATCGTTTTCCGTAAATCTTCCAGATCCGCACCTGAGGAAAAATGACGGCCTTTCCCCGTGACAAGAATGGCAGCAACGTCAGCAGCAGGAATAATATTTTTAGTTAGTTCAAGCAATTCGCGAAAAAACCGGGTATCCATCCTGTTTTCAGGTTCATCCACTAACCGGACAAACCCAATATTCTCTTGTACTTCCCACGATATTTTTGGATTCCCCACCATTTTTTTCCTGTTGTTACTCGCTGCTAAATGATTCCTCAACAAGCCGGGCAAATAGTTCCGCATCTTTCTTCAGAGCTTCTTCCATTCCCAGGGCTTTACAATTGTTAATGGATGTCATTACAGCCTTTATTACCCGTAAAGGCCGGTTATCCGTCATCTTTTTAGCCAGAATACGTGCCTGATCCAATGCCTGCTTCTTAGCTGTCACTTCATCAACAATACCGAATTTTTTTGCTTTCGCTGCATTGATCATATCGCCGTGCATAACCAGTTCCATGGCCACTGCTTTTCCGGTCAATTCCGACAGACGTGTAATACCACCAAGCCCGGGAAAGATACCTTGATTAATTTCCGGAAAGGCGAACAATGAAGTTAGTTCACAAATACGGATATCGCACGACAAAGCAATTTCAAAACCTGCTCCAAAACAAACACCTGAAACAGCAGCAATTACAGGTATCTTCAATTCATCCAGATAATTCAATATATAATTACCCCTAATGAGCTGCTCCGTAAAACATTTTTTATCCTTTACCTGGCTTTTTATCGTTTCCGGATCAGCACCAGCACTGAAATGTCTACCTGCGCCCGTTATAATCAACGCTTTGATTCCTGTAGCAACAAACTCCTGTAATTGGCGCATCTCAATCAACTCAGGCCGTTTCAGGTAATTCTGCGGAAGATTCTTGATGATAAGCAGACCTATATCTCCTTCCCGTTCCAATATTATTTCATGCTCTTTGCCCATAAATCTTTTTATTCTTGTATCAAGAATTCCAATAACAATGCAGGAATGTCGCAGGGTTTATTCTGTTTATCCAGAAAAACCGATTTCGCTGTGACTTTAGCTACCGTCTTGCCGGTTTTAACATTCAGTAAATGATGGTGAAACAGCAGAAAATGGGCTGATTTCTCCAGTTGAGTCTCTACAGTCAGTTCGTCGAAAAGTTTAACTTGCCGGATATATTTAACATGGTTCTCAACAATTACCACTTTATTACTATCTGCTATTAACCGGTCTAAAAGCCCTAATTCACGAAACAACTCCCAACGGGCCTGCTCGGTATAATTCAGGTAAACAGCATTGTTTACATGGCCATATGAATCAAGCTCGTAGCCGCGTGCCGTGAGATGATAAGTATATATCTTCGATTTGTTAAGAGGCATTTTTCTGTATTTTTCGTTTCAAAATATCCGTTTCCTGTTTCATTATTTTTCCAAACCGCCATTGTGTAACAAACGCAAAAATAGTTTTATGGATTACATCATGCACCGTTTGGTCTTTTTTTCTGGCAAGAATTTTAAAATAAAACCATGTCCGGCGGAATACAGCTGACAGCCCATAACCTTCCCTATGCACATATTCCAAGGCTTCAACTACCTGTTGGTTCGTCATAGAGTGATGGGGAACGTTCGTTACATTTTTATCCGTGTCCTGCAGCTTACCTTCAACTTTCAGACGCTCGTACAGATCGGTTCCCTGCATGGCTTGCACCGGTGTAAATGCCGGCAGCACATTCATCTCCAGGCAAAAATCCAACGTGTCATAATAAGTCTGTAACTCGTCATCCTCGTAACCTATGGTAAACCAGGCTGAGATGAGAATACCCTGTTGCTGAATAAACCGTATGCTCTCTTTCATTTTTTCCAGCATATCTGCTGACTTGCTAACTCCCATTTTTGCATAACTACCGCTTTTTTGCAAAACTTTCTTGTTGATCGATTCCATCCCGATGGCTGCGTATATAAACCCCGATTTCACAGCTTTCCGTATCACTTCACGTCCCTTTTCATTAGCTGCTGCATCGAGATTGGCCTGGCCTATCCAATAACTTTTTCTTTTCAACCTGGTAATTTGCCCATAGAGTTCCAGATAATGATCATATGTATTAGCCCGGCCAAAAACTGTGTCATCAATCAGGTAATAATACCCTTTTAAACCAGCAATTTCATGTACCACATCTTCCACAGGACGGAAACGGTACCTGCTGCCAAATAGCCGGGCAACGGAACAGAAATCACAATTAATGGCGCAACCTCTCGATGAGAACACCAGCTCAAAATCATACTTCCTGCTGAACAAGTCGCGTCTGGGAACAGGAATATCGTCTAAAGAAGGTAATTCCGGTAATTGAAACACCGAGTGTTCTTTGGCATAGAATTTTTTCGGGGCCGACACGTAAAAGTCTTTCAAATTGTTATGTGCAAAATCATCAAGCAGTTGTACCCAGAGCTCTTCTCCTTCTCCTATCACAACCGCGTCAGCATGTTTCACCGTTTCAAATGGATTAGCTGAAGCTTGCGGACCACCCATCACCACGGCAACATTTCTTTTTCTGAAATTATCTGCTACTTCAAAAGCTACCTTTTCGGAAGAGCGGCGGAAACTAATTCCCACCAAGTCAACTTCTACATTATAATCAATATCCGGTGTATGCAGCATATCAATCAAGTCATAAGCATGCCCGGGAGCTGCCCCCGCAAGTAATGTAAGCGACAAAGGTTTGAAGGGGTTATTCCCTCTCATCGGATCGTTATCCCCTGCTGCCAATATCAATCTTATTCGCATTTTATATTCTCCGTTTCCAACAATAATACTACAAATAAATAGCTATATTTGCCAGCCAAAATAACACAATTTCTGTTTAATTAAGGAACTAATTTGAAGCTAATGACTGTTGTGAACGATAAAATTAAAGAGGAAGTCAGAGAAATTGTTTGCGATTTCTTTGCTGAAGAGTGTGAAGTGGATGTTGAAGAAATTACAGACAACTCGAATATTATTACCGATCTTGGCGGCGATTCGCTGATGTTTCTGGCACTCATTGAAATATTTACAAAAAAATACGACCAGGAGATCGACCTGAAAACAATCGGTAAATACAGCATCAAACACCCCGTGGAAACCATTGGAGAATTGATCGACATGCAACTGAAGATCATCGAATATGGTAATGATATCATCAACTTCGATGCATAAAACGCATAAGCTGTAACAAAGGATGAAGACGGCTTTTATATTTCCTGCTTTTATTACCGAATATCTCGGAAATGAGTTAGCCATTCTGGAAAAGCTTTCGGCTGTTTTTCCCGAATATCTATTAAGAAGTTCCAAAGCAACGGGAGAAAACTATATCAATTTTTCGGTAAACGACCCGTCTTTTACCGAAGATGAATTACGCAGCCAGATCATCAGCTATACCTTCAGTTGCTGCCTGGCAGACACATTGATCTCAAAAGGCCTGAAACCGGATTTCCTTGCCGGATACAGCATGGGACTTTATGCTGCTTTATACGCGGGCAAAGCTATAGGTTTTAACGAGGGAGTCCGGCTTATTGAGCAGGCTTTTCTTATCTCAAAACAAAAAATCTCCGGTACTGACGCGGGAATGGGGTCGGTCATCGGGCTAACTACTGGAGAAATTGATGAGATCATCGGTAAAGAGGTACTGGAAGTTGATATTGCCAACACCAACAGCAAGTATGCTCATCTTGTAACCGGCCGGATGGAAGACGTAAACCGTTTACTTGAAACAGCGAGAGAAACAGGTGCCTTGCATGTATCGCTTTTACCTGTCAAAACACCTTATCATTCCCGACTATTGGCAGAGACACAACATGAATTCAGACAGTTTATTAACGATAAGGTAACAATCCGTGAATCAGGATATCCCGTAATCTCTTCCATTGATCAGCGACAATTTACATCCCCTGAAGAGATAAGCAGGGAGTTTACACACAACTTGTTTCAAAAACTCGATTGGCATACAACTTTTAAAACCATGCTTTTGCAGGATGTACAACACTTTGTTGAATGCGGAGCAGGTAAAAGCCTGTACAATATCAGCCGGTTTGTGCCGGGTGATTTTAAAGTGTATCCGATGCATAAAATCCAAACACTGATTACCTAACTTCCTCTGTAAGCAGCATAGCGCATAATAGATGTGCTTATTATTCCGTTTCACTTATGAATATTTCCTAATTTTGAACAAAAATAGCAGCATGGAACTAACCCCTTTGTCAGCCACCTCCCCTATCGATGGAAGATACCGAAACAAAACGGAAGAACTGGCTGATTTTTTCTCGGAATATGCACTTTTTAAGTACCGCGTGAAGGTCGAAATCGAATATTTTATCGCCCTGTGCGAACTACCCCTGCCCGGACTGGAAGATTTTGAATCGGAGTATTTTGAAAAACTTAAAAATATTTACCGGGAGTTTTCCCCATCAGATGCTGAGGCAATCAAGAACATCGAAAAAACCACAAATCACGATGTGAAAGCCGTGGAATATTTTATCAAAGAGTGTTTCGAGGAACTGGGACTGACAGTTTACAAAGAGTATATACATTTCGGACTTACTTCTCAGGACATCAACAACACGGCTGTTCCCATGTCGCTGAAAGATGCCCACTCACTGGTTCTTTTGCCAATGATCGAGAAACTCATCAGCAAGATCAACCTGCTGGCATTTGAATGGAAACAGGTGGTCATGCTGGCCCGGACACACGGCCAACCCGCCTCACCAACACGGCTTGGAAAAGAAATCTATGTTTTTATCGAACGGCTGGAAGACCAGCTTGACCTGCTGAAAACCATTCCGTTTTCAGGGAAGTTTGGCGGGGCAACAGGTAACATGAATGCGCACGTAATTGCCTATCCTGAAATCGACTGGGAAGATTTTGCCAACCAGCTGCTAAATGACAAACTGAGCTTACACCGGCAAAAAACTACTACGCAGATTGAGCATTACGACTACCTGGCAGCTTACTTACATAATATGGCGCGCGTCAATACCATACTGACCGACCTAAGCAGGGATATCTGGAGTTACATTTCGATGGATTACTTCAAGCAGAAGATCAAGGAAGGCGAAGTGGGGTCGTCGGCCATGCCGCATAAAATAAACCCAATCGACTTCGAGAATGCCGAAGGCAACCTGGGGATTGCCAATGCCTTGTTATATCACATGGCAGAGAAGCTGCCCGTTTCACGCCTACAGCGTGACCTGTCCGACTCGACGGTCACGAGGAATATTGGCGTACCGCTGGCCCACATGCTTATCGCTTTGAAATCATTGCTCAAAGGATTTGACAAGCTGATACTGAATGAGAATAAGCTGGCCAAAGACCTGGAAAACAACTGGGCTGTTGTGGCCGAAGCCATTCAAACGATCCTGCGCCGGGAGAATTACCCGAATCCGTATGAGGCCTTAAAACAACTCACCCGTACCAACGAAGCTATAACCCGCGAGTCCATTCACCGGTTCATCGATACACTGGATATTTCCGGGCAACTGAAAGCGGAATTGAGAACAATAACGCCGGAAAATTACACGGGGCTTCAATTAATGTAAACACAACAGAAAAAAAGATCCATGAAAAAGTTTTACCGCGTACTGGCCTACATAAAACCATACTGGAGCTATGCGGGACTAAACGTTTTTTTCAACATACTTACCGTTCTCTTTTCGCTGTTCTCTTTCGCTTTACTCATCCCATTTCTGAATCTATTGTTTGGTATCAACGACCTGGTGACCGAAAAACCAGAATTCGGAGTAAGTACAGACGCATTGCTTGGCTACATCAATTATCATATCAGCAATATTATTGTTGCTGAAGGTAAAATCCAGGCACTGGTATACATCTGCGTTATCATACTGGGCGCTTTCTTTTTCAGGAATTTCGCGCGCTTTATGGCGATGTATTTTATGGCCAATGTGCGTATTGGGGCCGTAAAAGGGATGCGTAATGATATTTTCGGCAAGTTGCTGATACTTCCCCTGTCGTTTTACAGCAGGCAAAAAAAAGGCGACATCATTGCACGGATTACTTCCGATGTACAGGAAATTGAATATTCCATCATGAACTATCTGGAAATGATTGTTCGCGATCCGGTAACCATTATTGCCTATCTTGCCTTTATGATCAGCATGAGCCCACAACTGAGTTTATTTGTCCTGATCATCCTTCCAATTACCGGTCTTATTATCGGACGGATTGGTAAATCGCTGCGGAAACAATCCAAAATAGGTCAGTCGCGTTTTGCCGGCTTAGTGGCCACTATCGAAGAAAGCATCTCAGGGCTGCGCATCATCAAAGCCTTTAATGCTATTAACTATTCTCTTAAAAAATTCGCCCGGCAAAACAACGAATATGCCCGTATTCTCCTATGGATTTACCGGCGGCGCGATCTTTCCTCTCCGTTAAGCGAGTTTATGTCGTCAGTTGTAATTATTGTGGTTTTGTGGTTTGGTGGACGGATGGTACTTGCCGATACACCTACTATAAAAGCTGCTGACTTCATTACATATATTGTTGTTTTCTCGCAAATAATCCCTCCGGCTAAAACATTTGCACAGGGATTTTATGCCATACAGAAAGGGATTGCCTCGGCCGACAGAGTGTTTGAAATACTTGATGCCGAAGAAGTGATTGAAGAAATGCCCGCAGCTATTGCCATTAAGTCATTTAGCAAAGAGATAGAATACCGGGATGTTGATTTTAAATATGAAAATGAGCCTGTTCTGACAAATATCGACCTGAAGATCGGCAAAGGTAAACTAACCGCCCTTGTCGGCGAATCGGGCGGAGGAAAATCTACGATGGCAGATTTGCTGCCCAGGTTTTATGATGTTACAAGAGGAGCCATCCTAATTGACGGTATCAATATAAAAAATGTGAAAATTGATGATCTCAGATCGTTAATGGGAATCGTCTCGCAGGAAAGTATTTTATTCAACGACAGTATTTTCAATAACATTGCCTTCGGCTTGACGAATGTTACGGAAGAAGAAGTGATTAGAGCAGCTAAAATTGCCAACGCTCACGAATTTGTTATGGCCACCGAAAACGGCTACCAAACCAATATCGGCGACCGTGGAGGCAAACTTTCGGGAGGGCAGCGTCAGCGGCTGAGCATTGCCCGGGCTGTACTGGCCAATCCACCGATTCTTATCCTCGACGAGGCAACTTCCTCGCTGGACACTGAGTCGGAAAAACTAGTACAGGATGCGTTGGCCAACGTTATGAAAGATCGCACTTCCGTAGTGATCGCTCACCGACTTTCCACTATCCAGCATGCCGACGAGATCATTGTATTGAAAAAAGGTGTGATAGTGGAACGCGGCACGCATGCAGAACTTGTAGCAAAAAACGGTGTTTACAAAAAATTACAGGATATGCAGTCGTTTGCATAAAAACAAGTCTTTAAGCAACCTTCGAACATTTATTTGTTTTATGTCTGTAGCATTCATTTCTAAATCGTATTTTTACCAAAATTTTCATGACTATGGAACTCAGTAAAATATTATCCATTTCCGGAAGACCGGGATTATATAAAATGATCGGAGAATCGAAAAGCGGCCTGATCGTCGAATCACTATCAGACGGCAAGAAGTTTCCGGTATTCGCTCATGAACGTGTCAGTTCCTTGAAAGAAATCAGTATCTATACCGAAACCGATGATATCTCTCTGCGCAAAATACTGGCAAAATTAAGGGAGACACAGAATGACAAACCAGTTGACAACCCGAAAAAAGCCAGTGCCAGCCAACTGAAAGAACTCTTCGAACAGATCGTGCCAGATTACGACAAAGAATCGGTTTACGTTTCGGACATTAAAAAAGTGTTCCTCTGGTATAACCTGCTGTTGGAAAATAACCTGCTGGACTTTACGGATGAAGAGGAGGATGAAGATACATCAGAGGAAGAGAAATCCGAAGAAATGAACGAGGATGTAACTGAGAACGAAAAAGACAAGGAATGAAACAAATCCAGGATTTTAAGTTCAGCGGATATAAGTGGCTTAATTACAGCACTTACATCCTCACGCTTAAAACCGACGAGTCTGTTGCCGGGTTAGAACCTGGAAATTTTGCTGAACTGCAGATACCCGACGCGCCCGGGGTATTTCTAAGGAGGCCTTTTTCCATTCTGGATGTTGATCATAAAAAAAACACCCTCAGCTTTTACATTAAAATAGTTGGAAAGGGCACCCGTCAACTGGGCAAACTGAAGCTAGGTGATAAGGTCAGTGTAATCTATCCTCTGGGTAATTCTTTCACCGTCAACGGCACGCAAAAGGCCCTTTTAGTTGGTGGAGGCTCAGGTGTTGCCCCATTTCTCCTGTTAGGTCGAAAACTAAAAAAGCACGGCGTTGATGTTACCTTCCTGATAGGGGCACGCACCAAAGAAGATGTTTTGCTGACAGAGGAATTTGAAAAACTGGGTAAAGTGCTGGTGACTACGGAAGACGGCACTATGGGACAAACCGGGTTGGTAACACAACATTCTGCCTTTACAGACGACTTTACTTTCGATAAAATATACACTTGCGGCCCCGACCCGATGATGAAAGCTGTGGCACGAATTGCTAAAGAAAAGGGAATTGACTGCGAGGCCTCACTGGAAAACATGATGGCCTGTGGCATTGGTGCCTGTCTCTGTTGTGTAACTGAGACCATCCACGGCAACAAACGCGTATGTACTGAAGGACCGGTATTTAACACGAAAGAATTGGTATGGTTGATTTAAACGTACATATCGGTGATCTTCAATTGAAAAACCCGGTGGGAACGGCCTCGGGAACTTTCGGCTTTGGTGAGGAATATGCCGACTTTATGGACCTGAACAAACTTGGCGCCATCTATGTAAAAGGCCTTACCGCTAAACACCGCGAGGGAAACCCCTATCCGCGTATGGCCGAAACTTCTTCAGGTATGTTGAATGCTGTAGGCCTGCAGAATAAAGGAGTGGATTATTTTATCAGCAACATCTGGCCCCGCATAAAACACTACGACACAGAGATCATTCCCAATGTGAACGGCTCCACCGTGGAAGAATATATTGAAGTAACCGAAAAACTGAATGAAGTTGAAGGTATTAATGCCATTGAGCTGAACATCTCGTGCCCCAATGTAAAGGAAGGGGGAATGGCTTTCGGCGTAAGTTGCCCCTCAGCCATGGCCGTTACCGAGGCTGTACACAACGTATTTGATAAAACACTGATCGTAAAGCTTTCACCTAATGTGACTGATATTACCGAAATTGCCAAGGGAGTGGAAGATATGGGCGCCGATGCCGTTTCGCTGGTCAATACATTTTTGGCAATGGCCATAGACGTCAAAACACGCAGGCCTGTCCTTTCCACAGTTACGGGAGGTCTCTCAGGGCCTGCCATCAAACCAATTGCCCTGCGCATGGTGTGGCAGGTGTACCATGCCATTAAAATTCCTGTTATCGGAATGGGAGGTATCATGAATGCCACCGATGCCATCGAGTTTATGCTGGCAGGGGCCACAGCCATTCAGATCGGGACAGCCAATTTCATTGATCCTCAGGTCACATTAAAAATAATGGACGGCTTGGTATCCTATTGTGAAGAACAAAACATTAGTAAGATAAGTGACCTGACCGGCCAATTGAGAAACATCTAATCTCCGCATCATTATCTTCTTTGGGTTTAAATTATTAATAAATCAAGGCAATTTTTTGGCCTGAATTTTGTTATTAAAACATTCTTAATAAACCTTTTTATCCATGAAAAAGTTATTCCTTGCATTCCTCGTTTTCCTTCTCTTCTTTAATGGCACTTCCGTTTTTAAAGTGGATGGATACCGGCCTGTTTATGTTCCGAAAGAAGAGGCCAAAACCATAAAAGTTTTACCCCCGCAGGACATAACAACCCAGGGGAAGGTTTACGTCAAAGACCCGTATATTTTTGTGGGTGATGTAAATCTGGGTATCCATGTGATTGATAACAGCGATCCACGGCATCCGTACAAGCTTGCTTTTATCCAGATTTACGGCAACCACGACATCGCTGTTAAGGAGCAGGTATTGTATGCCGACAATATGGAAGACCTGGTTGCTATTGACATTTCCGATATGCAAAACCCAACATTAGTGAAACGGGTGGAGAGCGTTTACAAACTACCCAACCAGCATTACCCTGAGAACCTGCCCTTCCAGACCTATTTTGAGTGTCCTGATCCCTCGAAAGGATTTATCGTTGGCTGGATCCCCGATGAAATTGAAAATCCCAAATGTTACACCTCTTATTAAAACCTGCTGCCATGAAAAAAATATTTTACATATTAACAGTCTTTCTGCTTGTTATCTTATTAAATAACTGCCAGAAAGAAAGTGCCGATATCGGCGGCGGAAATATTGGTGGAAACACCGGAAAAGGAGGCTCGATGGCTAAATTCACCATGGCCAATGATCATCTGTATCTTATCAACGAGAAGCAACTACTGGTTTATGATGTCAGCAATGCTTCCAACCCCGTAGAAGTAAACAGGCTGGATGTTGACTTCGGTATCGAGACCGTTTTTTCGCTGAGGGACAAATTGTTTATCGGATCAATCAACGGTGTCTATATTTACGATATCTCGGAGCCGGAAAACATTCTTTACCTGTCGCATTACGAACACATAACGAGCTGCGACCCCGTAGTTGCCAACGATACACTGGCGTTTGTAACCCTGAACAGCCAAAGTGCCTGCCGTTGGCAAACAGGCGATAACCGGCTGGACATCCTCGATATTAAAAATATCGTCAATCCGCAACTACTCAACAGCAAACAACTCGAAAACCCTAAAGGTTTGGGTGTTGATGGCAGCTACCTGTTCGTCTGCAATGGAATGTCGGGGGTGCAGATTTACGACATCAGCAATATTTACCAGTTAGAACAGGTAAGCGGCATTGCAGGTATTGATGCGTATGATGTTATTCCGGATAACAACATCCTGGTTCTTGTGGGGAAGGACGGATTGTTCCAGTATAACTACGAGAACATTCACCAGCTTGAATTGCTATCCAACATTTTATTTTAAATCCTATGAAAACACTCAGCATATTTTTTAGTCTATTTCTGTTTCTCTCTTTACAGGCGCAACAGGAGGTAACAGCCATAAAAAGTGATGAAAACACAACAACCCATCAAAATATCATCAAGTTTGGCTCCTCTATAAGAGCTGAAGTTTATAGTGTTAGCTACGGTCGTGATTACGCGGGGTACTATTATAATGACGTGGATGATTACGAGGGAGGCTACAACGTGCCTGTCTTTGTTTCCTTCGAACACATCTGGGAATTGAAAAATCAGGGAGCTTTATCCATAGAACCTATGATTGGTGTTTCATTCAGGAAAAACCTGACCAGTTTTTTTGTCGGGTCAGAATTCAAATATTTCTGGGCCAACAAAGGATTCTGGCGCATGGGCATCTCGTTTAATCCGGCGTATACATATGGAGTTACAAACACTACCAGATGGGTTAACATGGACAACGGCAATTATCAGGAATTGAAGGACATGAACGTGCATTACCACATTGTCAGCTTCGACCCGGGAATCATTCCTTTTCAATTCAGGATTAAAAATTCACCTTTGGTTATTGAAAGCATGTTCAGCCTGATTGGTGTGAACCTGATTACAAGGACAACCGACAAATTTCAGGTAGATGACGACACCTATCAGAAAATCAGCAGCTTCAATGTTCGCCCTTTCCTTTTCAAGTTTGAGCTAAAAGTTGGATTTGTACTTCCGTAAACATCAAGATATCTGCAAATAATTAATCAGAATATGAACCGAATTAAATTCCGACTGCTGTTATTATTTCTATCTATTATTGGGGTGACGATGATGTCATGTGCAAAAAAAGATATCTATGTTGACCTGACAGCAAACAGCTGGAAAGTTGTGAAAATGAAAAAGCCGGGGGAGTCCTCGTACAAAAAAGCCGAAAAAAGTTATATGCTTACATTTACCAGCGAACAAACCTATACACTTGAATTGGATGTTAATAATTGCTTTGGAGATTATAACGTAACAAGTAACGGAAATATCGATTTGGGACAGGGAGGATGTACCGAGATTTGTTGTGATTCAGATTTTGGCGTAGATATACTTAAGTTACTGCCTAAAATGGCAAAATATTACGGAAAAGGGGACGAATTAATACTTGAAGGTGAAGGGAAAATTATATTAAAGAAAGAATAAAAAATCTTAAAACTGACCCTTTCAATTTCTGATATTTTTTAGATCGCCTACATTTTTCGTTTTTGATCTGAGTGAATCAAGGCCATCTTGACGCATACTTCTAAAATTTTGGCTATGTGTGCTTTTATTCCGACTTTTGTTGGACACTAACAACTTGGAATGCACAACACTGTTTTTATTTTCTTGTTGACTACGTCTGTCCTCATTTTCATTTCATTAGCGTGGGCAGGTATCGTTTCTTTACAGGAAAAAGAAAAAAGGGCAGCATCCCGTTTCTTCACCCTCGCTTTATTATTACCTATTCCCTTTCTTCTGGTTTCTTTCTTTGAGTTTCCTTATCAAATGCCAGCCGGAATAATTTTACTGGTACTCACATATGGGAGTGCCATTGTTTTGGCTGCTCCATCCGGGAAAAAAAGATTATTTACTAAACCGGTGACATCCACGCAAATTGATGAGCGAGACACCATGTTTTCACGGAACGAACTGATTCCGGGCACGGATGCCTTTAAAGCGTATTACAAACGCAAACCCGAACACAAAAAGGTAGATGATAATTTCCGGGCAAAAGCCGGATTACTACAGCCTGGAACCAGTCAGTACAACCCTGTGGCTTTTGCTTCGGCTGATACCAGTTTTGCAACCATCGAAGCCCTCAGGGATAGAGTGAACGGACCTGTCAACAAACAGAAAACCGAAACCGTTCCGGAAGATATCAGTCAATACATAAAAAACTGGTCGAAAAAGCTGGGGGCCATTAATTGCGGCATTACGGAATTAAAGTCTTATCACATCTATTCAGTTGGCGGGCGCAAAGAGCGGCGGGACAAACCAGTCGTGAATAAACATAAATATGCTATTGCCTTTACGGTGGAAATGAGCAAAGAAATGTTGAGTGCCGCACCAGCAGCATCAGTCGTGATGGAATCGGGGCAACAATACCTTGCTTCGGGAGTGATCGCCTTGCAGGTAGCTGCTTTTATCAGGAATTTAGGGTACGAAGCCCGTGCCCACATTGACGGAAATTATGAAGTGGTGTGCCCGCTGGTTGCCCGTGATGCAGGCCTCGGAGAGATCGGACGTATGGGCCTGCTGATGACACCAAAACTGGGGCCGCGGGTACGGATTTCCGTAGTTACAACAAACATCCCGTTGGCTATGGACGAACCCTTGAATGATTATTCGGTCACCGGTTTCTGCACCCTCTGTAAAAAGTGTGCCGATGCCTGCCCCAGCCAGGCAATCTCGTTTGCTCCGCAGGAAGATATCAATGGCGTTAAAAGATGGCAGATCAACCAGGAGGCATGCTTTACGCTATGGTGTACACTGGGCACCGATTGCGGCAGATGTATCAGTGTCTGCCCTTATGCACACCCGGATAATTTACTGCACAATATCGTCAGAACCGGTATTAAAAACTCTTCTGCCTTCAGAAAAGCTGCTTTGCATTTGGACGATTATTTTTATGGCCGCAAACCTGTACCAGCACCACTGCCGGAATGGGTAAATACAAAACAATCATGATGAAAATAGCCTTAATACAACAGCATGCAACAAGAGACAAACAGAACAATCTCAAGCGCAGCATACAATCTTTTAAAAAAGCTGCCGCAGCAGGGGCACAGGTAGTTTGCTTTGCCGAACTGGCTTTTGAACCGTTTTATCCGCAGAAAAGGGCTGATGGAGCAGTAATCCATCTGGCCGAAACTATCCCCGGGCCGATTACGGACATGTTTACTGCAATGGCAAAGGAATATGGCATCGTCACTATCCTTAATCTGTTTGAGAAAGAGAACAATCTGACGTACGACACCTCTCCCGTCATTGATGCGGATGGTACCCTGCTGGGAAAAACACGCATGACGCACATTCCCGATTATGAATACTTTCATGAAAAGACCTATTACACGCCTGGCGACACAGGAGTTCCGGTTTATGAAACCGCCGTCGGTAAAATTGGCGTGGCTATTTGCTACGACAGACATTATCCTGAATACATGCGGGCATTGGCAGTTGGCGGAGCCGAACTGGTGATTACACCCCAGGCAGGGGCCGTAGGCGAATGGACCGATGGTCTTTACGAAGCGGAAATGCAGGTTACTGCCTTTCAAAACGGCTATTTTACAGCTTTATGTAACCGTGTGGGCAGAGAAGATAAACTGGAATTTTCAGGCGAGTCGTTTGTATGCAGCCCCGACGGTATTGTCCTTGCGCGGGCAAATTCCGGAAGAGATGAAATATTATTCTGTGACATTGACCTGACTCTGGTAAAACAAGCACACGCACGGCGATTGTTTATGGAGGACAGGCGGCCTGATCTGTATAACAAATGGATAACAAAATGAACACTCCCCGATTTCGGAATGCAATTGTACGAATGCCGTGTAAAAACATGGTCAACGGCATCACTTCGGCAAATCTGGGCAAACCCGATTATAACCTGGCATGTCGGCAACATGATAAATACATAGAAGCACTAACTTCTTGCGGGCTTCATGTAGACATTCTTGATGCCAATGAAGCATATCCTGATTCTACATTTATTGAGGATGTTGCTCTGCTAACTTCTGAATGCGCTGTTATTACAAACCCCGGGGCTCTTTCCAGAAAAGGGGAAGAGAAAGATGTTGTGCGTATAATTGAAAAACATTACAAACATGTTGAATTTATTCGCGAACCAGGAACCATAGAAGCCGGCGATATCATGATGGCAGGCAGCCATTATTATATTGGCCTGTCGGAGCGGACAAATAAAGAAGGTGTCCGGCAAATGACGGAAACTCTTCGGAAATACGGTATGGATGCGTCAACCGTTGAATTGAGAGAAGTGCTGCATTTAAAAACCGGCGTGGCTTACCTGGAACATAATAATATGGTGACGGCCGGGGAATTTATTTCCCATCCCGTTTTCCAAGAATTCAACCTGCTGAAGGTTGGAGGGAATGAAGCATATGCTGCTAACTGTATCTGGGTCAACGAAACCGTGATCGTACCCTTTGGTTATCCGCAAACAAAAAACATGATCGCGTCATTCGGTTACCGCATTATTGACGTTGACCTGTCAGAATTTCAGAAACTGGATGGAGGTGCCAGTTGCTTATCTTTACGTTTTTAATTACTGGTGATGAAGCACTTTATTTATTTACTTGTCCTTATTTCTTTTTCGTGTCAAACACCCGTTTCTTCCGATAAAGAAGAAGCCAGAGAAAGCATTTACAACATCCTGATGGAACAGCAGAGTGCCTGGAACAGGGGCGATATCGAAGCCTATATGCTGGGGTATTATAAAAGCGATTCGTTGCGTTTTGCTTCGGGCGGTAACGTGTCGTACGGCTGGCAAACTACCCTCGACCGTTACAAGAAAGGGTATCCTGATAAAGCTATCATGGGGAAGCTGACCTTTTCGGATATAGACATAAAAATGCTGTCAGAAACCTCTGCCTTGGTATTTGGAAAATGGGAACTGGAAAGAGCAGATGATCATCCGTGGGGATTATTTACCCTGATCTTCCGGAAAGCACCCTGCGGGTGGCGGATTGTGCACGATCATACTTCGTCAGACAAATAAACCGGTGTTCGTTGATAAAGCACTTGTTACTCCGACAATTACAAAAACTATAATGACTATTATATATAAGGCAATCATTACAATGATCATGATTCCAATGAATTTAAAGTGTTTTTTCAGGAACCGGAAAGCAGAGGACAGGTGTGACTCATCCCTTACCAGCAAAGCCTGGCTCATCTCACTGGAAAACTTATACAGGTAATACGCCGGGAAGAAATAAACGACAGCGAGCGCAACATACAATAATCCTATTAAGCCAAACGGAAAATCGGGCTTATCAGGAATATTGGCGAAAACATCAATAACCGAGAAAATCACACTCATAAATATTCCTGCCACCACCATGAGTCCTGTCCCTATAAATCCCATGATTGCCAAAAAATAAGCCCACTTCTTTGCTTCTTTAAGAAAAGCAGCTGACTGATCTGATAAAACAAGTTGTTCCATAATCGATAATTTTGATGAGTTTTTAAGTTGTTATATAACGATAACCTCTCTTTCAAGGTGTATACCAAATTTTTTAATCACGCTGGCATTTATTTTTTTGGAAAACTGTAAAATATCCTTTCCGCTGGCGTTGTCGTAATTTACAAGAATGAGCGCCTGCTTATCGTAGACTCCAACATCTCCGATCCTTTTTCCTTTCCATCCGCATTGCTCGATCAGCCAACCGGCGGCCAGTTTTACTTTGTTTCCGGTTTGTGGATAATACGGCATGTCCTTATATTGCTGCCTTAGTTTGTCGGCCGTTTTCTTCTTCACTACAGGGTTTTTGAAAAAACTTCCGGCATTCTTTAGGGAGTCGGGATCAGGTATTTTTTTATTGCGAATCTTTTTTATTGTTTCGCTCACCTCTTTGATGGTTATCTCCTCCTCTTTCCTTCCTTGAAATATTTCCTTCAGCGGTGCATATGCCAAGTTTAGTTTCGGCTTTTTTGACAAACGGAATGTTACATTAACAATAAAGTACCGTCCTTTCTCTTTCGTTTTAAAAATACTGGATCTATAGCCGAAATCACATTCTTTTTTAGTAAATATTTTGCCCGTGCCTGTTGTCATATCGAACGCTTCCACGCTTTCAATAACATCTTTAATTTCAGCTCCATATGCGCCAATGTTTTGTATAGGTGCTGCTCCTACTTTTCCGGGGATCAGGCATAGATTTTCCATCCCGCCAAGTCCTTTTTCCACTATCTCATCCACCAGACCGGGCCAATATTCACCACTATTGACTTTAAGTAATACATAATCATCGTTTTCCTCGACTATCTCTTTCCCTCTAATCTGACACGACAGGATCAATCCTTCATAATGATCGGTAAATAAAACATTGCTGCCACGACCTAAAACCATACGCGGCTCTGTTTTTAAAAAACCTTCCTTAAAAAGATCCTGTAAATCGCCTATGGAAGAAACTACAATAAACTGCTGAGCTCTGACCTCAACACCGAAAGTTGTAAACGGTTTTATGCAAAAATTCTCACTTATCAACATATCATTCAAAGATATGAAATCAATACAATATTCCCACAATCTTTAAGTTAATATAAAAAGGTCATAATAGTCCTGTCTTTACACAGCTTATCTTTTGGCTAAAAGAATCATTGTATCGGTCATCAATGACCTGGTTACCGACCAGCGGGTTGCCAAAGTATGCCAGTCGCTCACCCTTATGGGCTTCGACATCCTGTTAGTAGGCCGAAACCTGAAAAACAGCCTGTCCATAGATAACCGACCTTACCCTACCCTGCGCATGAACATGCTTTTCACAAAAGGACCTTGTTTTTATGCTGCGTTTAACATCCGCCTGTTTTTTCTTCTTCTTTTTAAAAAAGTTGATTTACTGGTGGCAAATGACCTCGACACTTTGCTCCCCAATTATCTGATATCGAAACTGAAAGGCATCCCGCTTGTTTACGACAGCCATGAATATTTTACTGAAGTTCCGGAGCTGGTAAACCGGAAAGGAGTTCAGCTTATTTGGGAGCGTATTGAACGGAATATATTTCCTAAACTGGAAAATATCATTACTGTAAATGACTCGATTGCCGGACTGTATGAAGAAAAGTACGGTATCCGCCCAAAAGTTGTACGGAATATTCCATCATCTCAAAAAGTAATTATCAGCAAAACGAGAGCTGACCTCGGGCTTCCGGAAGACAAATTCATTCTAATCCTTCAGGGTTCGGGTATTAATGTCGACCGTGGGACGGAAGAAATGATCGAGGCTATGCCGTTCATCACAGATGAGGCTGTGTTGTTGATCGTTGGAGGCGGTGACGTAATTGATCTGCTGAAAAACAAGGTCAGGGAACTTTCATTAACTGACAGGGTTTATTTCAAACCGAAACAACCTTATGTGGAATTAATGCAATACACAGCCAATGCTAACCTGGGCTTAACACTGGATAAAGACACCAACCTGAATTACAGGTTTAGCCTGCCGAATAAGTTATTTGATTACATCCATGCCGGAATTCCCATACTTGCATCACCACTACCTGAAATTAAACGAATTATTGAACAATATAACATTGGTGATTTCATATCCGGACATAATCCGGAAGCAATCGCCCGGAAAGTGAATGACATTATTGGAAATAAATCAATATTAATTGATTGGAGAAAAAATCTTAATTTTGCAGCCCAAGATTTAAGCTGGGAGAAGGAAGAACAAATTCTAAAACAAGTTTATGGCAAATATGCCTGATATTCATCTACATATAATATCTTTTGATATTCCCTATCCCGTAAATTACGGAGGTGTTATCGACGTGTTCTACAAAGCCAAAGCTTTAACCGAAAAAGGTGTAAAAGTCCATTTACATTGTTTTCAATACGGCAAGAAACCCGACAAGGCACTTTCTGACATTTTCTACAAAGTATATTATTATAAAAGAGATATCTCAAAAAAACATCTTTTTAAAAGCATTCCGTACATTGTCAGTTCCCGGGTCTCGAATGAGCTGACGACCACACTTAAAAAAGACAGTTATCCGATACTTATGGAAGGGCTGCACACGAGTGCTTTGCTGGAAGATGAGTCCGTGAGCAAAGGCAGAAAAATGATTGTAAGGCCTCATAATATTGAGCATGAATATTACCAGAACCTTGCTAAAGTTGAATCGGATATTTTTAAAAAGTATTATTTCTATAATGAGGCTGTAAAACTAAGACGGTACGAAGACGTTCTGAAAAAAGCCGACTTGCTGCTGGCCATTTCCAAGAACGATGAAGGCTATTTTAAACGACACTTCAGTAATGTTGTATTCATGCCTGCTTTTCATCCTTTTAAAACCGTTAATTGCCAAACCGGAAAAGGAACTTATGTGCTTTACCACGGGAACCTTTCGGTAGCTGAAAATTCTAATGCTGCTAAGTTTTTGATCAGTAATGTATTCGATGATTTAGACATTCCATTAAAAATTGCCGGGTTAAACCCTCCAAAAACATTGATCAACTTGATCAATAACGGACACGGCCGGGATGTGGAACTGATCAGTAATCCGGATGATAAAACATTGGATGATCTGATTAAAAATGCACAGATCAACATTTCTGTCACCGCACAAAAAACCGGTTTAAAGCTAAAGCTACTCAATACACTTTATAACGGACGACATTGCCTGGTGAACGAAAAAATGCTGAGTGGAAGCAAATTGGACGAACTGTGTATCATTGCCAACGATCATGCTACCATGAAACGCAAGATCAAGAATTTATTTGAACAGGAATTTGACGACAGTATCATAGAAGACCGAAAGCAGAAACTTACTTCCATCTACAACAACGGTCATAATGTGGACCGTTTAATTGAGCTTATTCGTTGAACTGAGCACCAGGCCGTCTTCGCATTTAACAATCTTTCCCGGAAACTTATGAATGATGTTGTAGTTATGCGTGGCCATAATAACCGTCTTCCCCGAATCACAGATCTTAAGCAATAACCTCATAATTCCGTTGGAAGTGTCCGGGTCTAGGTTTCCGGTGGGTTCGTCAGCAAGAATCAGCTCCGGATGATTGAGCAGCGAACGAGCAATGGAAATACGCTGCTGCTCGCCTCCAGAAAGGCGATGCGGCATAACATTAAGTTTATCCAGCATTCCTACCTGTTCTAAAACCTCCAGAATACGTTGATTGATTTCGTTTTTGTCTTTCCACCCCGTGGCTTTTAAAACAAACTTGAAGTTTTCTTCTATATTCCGGTCTTCAAGCAACTGAAAATCCTGAAAAACGATGCCCATTTTTCTTCTCAGATACGGAATGTCCTTTTTTCTCAACTTATTCAGATCGTAACCACATACAGTTCCTTCTCCTTCTCTCAGTTCTAGATCGGCATACAATATCTGTAGCAGGCTTGATTTACCGCTACCTGTCTTCCCGATCAGGTACACAAACTCACCATTCTTGATGTCAATATCCACATCCTGTAATACAAGTTTATCGCGCTGATAAACTGACACCGAATGAAGTTTTACGATCGACTGGTCATCCATAATATCTGATTTTGACTCAGGCAAAGATAGAAAATACGCAGCAAGGAGATGAAAGAAATATGGCTTTACTTTTCAGCTTCTTTGGAGTATTTTGACAAATAATGCTGATGCATCAGCCGGGCCTGAAATTTACTGATCGTTTTCACCTGCCCCAGAAATTCCCCTTCAATAAAGGCTTTACAAGCCTTCTCAAGTAATAACGATGCTGCATAAGCTTCCTCCATATCCCGCCCGATACAGACGGCTCCGTGATTGGCAATCAATGCTGCATTTCTTCCCTTTAAGGAGTTCAGTATGTTTTTTACCAGCTTTTTTGTGTTCGAAGGGGCATACTTTGTCACCCGTACCGAAGGACCAAGCAATTGTGCCTGGTCATCAAAAATGGCAGGAACATCGCGCCTGCATGCTGCTACTATAGAGGCATTCTCCTGATGTGTGTGAATGACAGCCTTGATATTTCTTCTATTCAGATAAATAGCTGTATGCATTTTATATTCTGAAGAAGGTTTGTATTTTCCCGTCGCTTTTGAAGTGTTCAAATTGACAATTACCATATCTTCCGGTTGCAGCTTATCGTACAACTTTCCTGAAGGTGTGATGATCATATGATCCTCATCCAGACGGTGGCTGACATTGCCCCAGGTGCGTACTACAAGCCTGTCGGCAAGTAGCTTCTTTCCTGTGGCGCAGACTATTTCTCTGATTTCCGATTCCGACATGGCACAATTAAACAGGCATAAAGTGTTTTACTTAATGCACGAAGATATTGATTTTTTACATTAACAGAGAAGGGTTATAACCACTGGCAGTTTATACTATTCCGGTAAATCCCATAAAAGCAAGCGCCAGAATGCCTGCCACCAGCAAAGCAATTGGAACACCCCTCATGCCTTTGGGCACTTCCATCAGATCAAGATGCTCTCTGATGCCTGCAAATAAAACCAGTGCCAGCGTAAAACCAATGGCATTGGAAATGGCAAACACCACACCTTCCATCAGACTGAATTCTTTCTGAATAGTAAGGATAGCCACACCAAGAACAGCACAGTTTGTTGTTATCAGAGGAAGAAAAACGCCCAGCGCCTGGTAGAGCGGAGGACTCACCTTTTTAAGAATAATTTCAACCATTTGAACCAGTGCAGCAATAATCAGGATAAACACAATGGTTTGCATAAATCCCAATCCGAACGGAGTAAGCAGATAGTATTGCAATACCCAGGTTACAATAGTAGCCAGCGTCATCACAAACAAGACAGCACCACCCATACCGATAGATGTAGATAACTTACCCGAGACGCCAACAAACGGGCAAATGCCGAGGAACTGGGCCAGTACAATATTACTTACGAATATCGATCCTATGACTATAACAAAATATTCCATGGTTTGTTCTGTTTATGATTTAGCAAACTTGTTCATTAATGCAATTAAATAACCTAAGACAATGAACGCACCAGGTGCCAGTATGAACACCAGCATCAAGTCGCCTTTCATCAACTCTAGTCCAAATATATTACCGCTACCGAGCAACTCTCGCACAGCTCCCAGAATGGTCAGCGCAAACGCAAAACCGAGGCCCATTCCCAAGCCATCAATAACGGAAGAGAATACTGTTTGTTTGGAGGCAAATGCTTCTGCCCTTCCTAAAACGATACAGTTCACAACAATTAATGGAATGAACAATCCCAAAGCCTCAAAAAGTGCCGGTGTATAAGCCTGCATGGTCAGTTCCACGATTGTTACAAACGAGGCAATGATTACAATAAATGAAGGGATCCGCACTTTGTCGGGTATGACGTTTTTAATGAGTGAAACCACCAGGTTCGACATCACCAGTACAAATGTTGTGGCCAATCCCATGCCCAGACCGTTGATTGCTGTTGAGGTAACTCCCAATGTTGGACATAAACCCAGCAGAAGTACAAATACCGGGTTTTCCTTAATAAATCCTTTGGTAAAATTCGCTACTTGATTCATTATTGTGCTCCTCCTTTATCTTTTTCAAATGTTATATAAGCACGATTCACTGCATCACAGAAAGCCCTTGAACTAATTGTGGCAGCAGTTATGGCATCCACATCACCTCCGTCCTTTTTTACTTTCAGCTTAAAATCATCCGGATTCTTTCCTTTAAACTGTATTGAGAAGTCTGATTTCTTAATATCCATTTTATCACCAAGCCCTGGTGTTTCCTTATGCGATAAAACCGCCGTATTAAAAATTGTACCGTCATCCAGAAAGCCTACCATTAACTCCACATTTCCGCTAAAACCTTTGTTGGTATATGTTTTTACAGCAGCGCCTACCCCTTTATCTCCATGGTATGCATAATAAAGCGTTAGCGAATCTTTGCCTTCAGGATCTACATGTTTTGTTTCTTCGATCCGATCAAAATCGGGTAACACAGATTTTATGGCGGCTTCCAATTTCTTTTGCTTGGCTATTGCAATCGGTTCTTTTGTAACTGTGTACACACCCCCTAATGCCAACGCCGCAATGGCTGCCACCAGAAACAGTGTGAGTACCATGTTTACGAAACTTGATTCTTTCTTTGCCATGTCTTTACTAATTCTAATTCGATTATGAAGTTTTAATTTCAACCCCGGGTTTCACACCAAACCTTCTGGGTTTAAATCCTCTGTTGATCAGAGGAACAACAGCGTTCATTAACAATATGGCGAACGAAACACCTTCGGGATACGCTCCCCATATACGGATCAGGATGGTCAATAAACCTACACCAAATCCAAACAGTAACTGCCCTCCCCGGGTCATCGGTGAAGTTACCATATCAGTTGCCATGAAGATAGCTCCCAATAGCATGCCTCCCGTGAGCAGATGAAAAACAGGGTCAGCATAATGCTCCGGATCAACGCCCCACAAGATGCCGGAAAACACAACCACTGTCAGCAGCATGGAAACCGGAATATGCCAGGTAATAATCTTTCTGAAGATCATGTAGAGGCCACCAAGTATTAAAGCTATGGCAGATACTTCACCCATCGAGCCTCCCATCTGCCCGATCAATTCCTGCAAGTAATTCGGTAATTCGGGGGTAAGCTCACTCATTGTTTTCCCCGCATCAAGACCTTCTTTGACAATACCCAAAGGGGTTGGTCCTGTAACAGCATCTGTCAGTCCGTTGATAATAGCGTGAGGCTTCGGCCAGGAAGTCATTTGTACAGGAAAAGAAATTAATAAGAACACCCTGGCTACCAGTGCCGGGTTAAATATGTTTTTTCCTAAACCTCCAAACGACATTTTTGCCATGCCAATAGCCACCAAAGCACCGACAATCACCATCCATGAGGGCAAATTCGAAGGTACGTTAAATGCCAGCAGAATTCCCGTTACCAGCGCCGAGCCATCAGTAATGGTTACCGGTCCTTTGATCAGGTATTTCTGTATGAGCCACTCGAAGAATAGTGCCGCAGCCGTAGCCAGCAGAAGCACCCGTAAGGCGTTCAGTCCGAAATAGTAAACGGAAACCAACATAGCTGGTATCATAGCGTAAACTACACCATACATGACCTTTTTTGTTGATTCGTCCCCATGGATATGGGGGGAGCCTGATACCGTAAGCATATTCATATTCTTAAGTTATTACTTTTTTCTGTTTCTGATAATAGCGCCAACCATTGATTTGCCTAAACGTAAATAATCCAGTAACGGAATACTGGCCGGGCATGTATACTGGCATGATCCACACTCAATGCAGTCCATTACCAATTCTTTTTCGGCGATGTCAAACCTTCCAACCTTTGCCGCTTTCGCAAGAAGGAAAGGTTCGAGACCCATCGGGCATACGTATGTACATTTAGAACACCTGATACACGGACTTTCCGGTTTCCGTCTGCTTTCGCTTTCCTGCATCAGCAATATTCCTGACGAACCTTTAACCACCGGAACCTCCAGTGATGTCAATGCCTTACCCATCATAGGCCCACCATTAACGATTTTACCTGTTGATTCTGGCAATCCTTCCGCTGCATCGATTAACTCCTGTACAGGCGTTCCTACCCTGACCATAAAATTCGAAGGTTTTCTAACGGCTTTCCCCGTAACGGTTACCACACGCTCAATCAGCGGTTTATTTTTCTGTACCGCTTCATAAACAGCGTAGGCTGTTCCAACATTCTGAACAACACAACCCACTTCGATAGGTAACTTGCCGGAAGGCACTTCTCTGTTCAGTGCTGCTTTTATCAATTGCTTTTCCCCTCCCTGCGGGTACTGTACTTTTAGCGGCTGCACCTCAATTCCTTCATATCCCTTTGCCAACTCATTTATATGGTTAATAGCATCAGGTTTGTTATTTTCAATGCCGATGACGGCTTTTTTAACCTTTAACGCCTTCATCAGTATCTTTGTGCCAATCAATATCTCCTTGCCTTTTTCCAGCATCAGCCTGTGGTCGGAAGTTAGGTACGGCTCACATTCCACCCCGTTGATCAACAAATAATCGGCAACTTTTCCCGGAGGAGGCATCAGTTTTACGAAGGTTGGAAAAGTAGCGCCTCCCATACCAACAAGTCCTTTTTCTTTAACCCGCTCTATGATCTCTTTACCATCAAGCTCAATTTCTTCTTTAATCTCCACCGATCTGTCAATACTTTCTTCCCACTCGTCACCTTCCACATTGATAACGATACCCGGACGTTTGTAGCCCGAAGCATCCGGTACATTATCTATTTTCAACACTTTTCCGGAAACAGGCGAATGTATATTTGCTGAAATAAACCCTCCCGCTTCAGCTATTAGCTGCCCGACTTTTACCAGGTCTCCTCTGTTAACTATCGGTTTTGAAGGGGCGCCAAGGTTTTGGCCCATCGGAATAATTGCCTGTTTGGGTAAGGGCAAAACTTCAATGGGTGCATTGGCAGATAATTTATTCTCTTCCGGATGGATTCCCCCTAATGTAAAAGTTTTTTGTCTTCCTGTCATTTTGGAATTATTCTTTATTTTCTTCTTTAGGTACACCTTCTTTATTCTGCTCTTGCTTCGAATTCTCTGTTGGAGCAGTTTCAACTACTTTCTTTCCAGTCGTTACTTCTTTTGTGCTTGTTGCATCAACTTTTGGAAGTTTTGGTTTTCTTGGTTTGAAGTTAACTTCCCAGATGGCGTCTGTCGGGCAAACCTCTACGCATTTTCTGCATAAGGTACATTTCTCAAAGTCGATGTACGCCAGGAAACTGGTAATGGTGATGGCATCAAAATTACATACCTTCTCGCATTTACCGCAACCTATGCACGCTACAGCACAGTTCTTTTTAGCTGGCCCACCTTTTTCTTTGTTCACACACGATACGAAAATTCGTCGTTCCTTCGGGCCTCTTTTCCTCAATTCGATGATATCGCGCGGACAAGCTTCGACACAAGCGCCACAGGCGGTACATTTATCATTAACAACAGGTAACCCGGTCTCGGGATTCATATGGATGGCATCGAAATCACAGGCATCAACACAATCGCCTAACCCAAGGCAGCCGTATTGACAGCCACCTTCTCCGGAATATAGTGCATGAGCAAAAGCACAGGACGTTGCTCCTTCGTAATTGATCTTGGCAGGCGAATTGGTTTTCGAACCGTTGCAGCGTACAACGGCAATCAATGGCGCCTGTTGTTCAATCTCAAGGCCGAGAATCTTCCCCACTTCCTGCATGACATCGTTACCGCCAACAGGACAGTTCAGACCTTCAATACTTTTATTTTCTTTGGCTTCTTTCACGGTAGCTTCAGCAAAGGCCCGGCATCCCGGAAAACCACACCCCCCACAATTAGCTGACGGGAGTGCCTCTTCGACCTCATCAATTCTGGGGTCCTCGTAAACTTTAAACTTGCTTGCAATGAAATATAAAATAACCGCTGCAATCAGGCCAAGTCCGCCCAGAGCTGTAACAGCAATAATTACAATGTTATCCACGATTTATATTTTTAATTTTTTTAACAATCTCTCAGCGAAATTCAACGCAAGACAAAATTAAAATAATTAGAAATACAGGGGAATTTACCTTGTGAAAGAGGAAATATTCCATCTTATTGATTTAGATTAACTTACAATACCAGTAAATTGGGAGGAATAAAGAGAGTCCCCGAAACTACTTGAAGGTCAAGCCATTTCAGGAACTTCTTAGAAACACTCTAAATTAATACAAATCAACTATTTAGTAACAATGAGCCGCAATGTTTTCAAATAGTCTCTTGTTTTAGCACGAATGTTATACACACCTTCCTCTAATCCTATCAATACTATTCTGTCTTCAACCTTACCATTAACTACCCTGTAAACGTTAGTTGAGATCAGGCTTCCTTTCATGTCCACGATCTCTATCGTAACTTCATCAAAAGGAAGTTTTTCAATAAAGAAACGGGTGACATCTACTGCCGGATTCGGAGCAATCCTAAAGATCACATTCTCAAATATTGTGCCCGGAATATACCCGCAAACATCAATTGTGAGGTACATATTATCCAGATAAACTCCACCACAAGGAAGAATGGCCGTTGCCGCTAATGTCAATTCAACACCACTCATGAAGATATCCCCGTCACCCGGAGTATAGGTAGCATTCAACAATGTTGGGTCATCAAAAGTACCATCACCTGTAGTTGTCCACAAGATTTCACTTGCATTTTCAACAAATCCGTTAAGCACATATGATTCGTCATGACAAATGGTGTCATTTAGTCCTGCATCTACCACTGGAGCATAAGAAATGGCAAGGTTCATTTCATCATTTACTGCATCGCATGTTCCGAATCCCTCTGCGGTAAAAGTTAAGCTTACCGTTCCAGAGACCACATCGCTACTACCCGGTGTATAGGTCGCATTAAACAGGGAGGCATTATCGAAAGAACCATCGCCTGAAGTGGTCCATAAAACAGATGCATAGTTTTCAGCAAATCCGTTTAAAGTATATGATCCGTCTTCACAAGTAGTACCATCATCTCCTGCTTCTACTGTCGGATCTCCTGCAACGGTCAATAACATATCATCGCTAATTGACATATTACATGGCGCAATTCCCTGTGCTGTTAAGGTTAATATCACCGACCCGTTGGCAATATCCGTAACACCAGGAAAGTAGGTAGCATTCACTTCTGACGCATTGTCAAAAGTTCCATCACCCGCCGTACTCCAAAGAATGGAGCTGTAATCAGCAGCAACACCCTCCAGTGTGTATGAACCTGATGCGCAAACAGCACCGTCAGCACCAGCATCAACCGTTGCAGCAGGTGATATGGTTAGTACCATGTCATCAGTTGCTGGCTGACAATCGCCTTGTGCCGTCAATGTTAAGGTAACCGTACCAAGCTCATTAACACCAGGTATATAAGTAGGTGTCAATGTTTGGGCATCTGTCATTGTACCAGATCCGTTATGTGTCCAAATCACAGATGTGTAATTATCTGCCGTAGCGTCAGTAACAGTGTATGCCGTACCCTCACATGTCGCCGCATCTGCACCTGCAAATGCTGAGGCATTAGGATCAATTGTGAGTGTCATCATATCTATAGCGTCAGCACAATCACCTGATGCCGTGAGTGTCAACGTTACAATTCCAGTTTCGCCAAGCCCTGGTATATAAGTAGGTGTAAGTGTTGTAGCATCATTTAACGCTCCCGATCCGTTGTGTGTCCACAGTAAAGATGTATAATTATCTGCCGTAGCATTGGTAACCGTGAAACTGACTCCTTCACAGGTTTCTCCGTCAGTACCAGCATACGCAATGGAATTCGGATTGATGGTGAGTAACATATCATCGGTCGCGTCAGCACAATCACCATAAACATGTAATGTAAGCATAACAACACCGGTTTCTCCCGTTCCCGGAACATACGTTGGTGTTAATGTTGTAGGATCGATTAAAACTCCTGATCCATTATGCGACCACAGTACTGAAGTATAATTAGCCGCAGTAGTACCCGTTACATCATAACTAACACTTTCACAGGTTTCTGCATCCGGACCGGCATAGGCCAAAGCATTCAGATTGACTGTTAATGTGGCAACAGTTGATGTTACATCACCACAATCGCCTGTTACTGAACATGTATAATCTCCCTGATCAACTAATGTAATATTAGTCAAGTTTAATGTTGATGCAGTAGCTCCGGTAATATCAAAACCATTTTTCTGCCATTGATAGGTGAGGTTAGCACCTGTAGCCGTTACGCTGAAGCTTACATCGGTGCCTTCGCAGGCCGTTACATCAGCTGGCTGTGAAGTGATAACTGGGGCTTCGTTGACTGTCAGCATGGCGGCATCGGGAGTGACTGCTCCGCAGG
>Ga0209013_10000057_pt1 | contig 75100 bp, 63 predicted proteins | sample Cruoilmetagenom2_FD_187291 | JGI IMG/M metagenome (GOLD analysis project Ga0209013, IMG submission 187291) | Oil polluted marine microbial communities from Coal Oil Point, Santa Barbara, California, USA - Sample 2 (SPAdes) (version 2) | ecosystem: Environmental > Aquatic > Marine > Oil seeps ... | reverse complement strand
TCAACTGGCAAATCAATAATATCCCCTCTCGGAGTAAAAACATACACCCGATCTTCGAAAACATCGGTTTTCATACTATCGACGAATTCTTCCGCATCTTCGACATCTTTACGCCATTCCATTAAAGAACGAAGCCATACAATGCGACGTTCATAATCTTCGTCTCGCTGAGAGCCTTCTTTGTATCGCCAATGTGCTGCTATCCCATATTCAGCGCCTTGGTCCATTTCAGGTGTGCGGATCTGAATTTCTAGCGTTTTTCCATCGTCATAGACAACAGCAGTATGCAGGGAGCGATAAAAATTATCCTTCGGAGCTGCAATATAATCATCAAATTCACCGGGAATCGGGCGCCAATTGGCATGGATATGCCCCAGACTAGCGTAACAAAACGGTGTATCCTGCACAATAATCCGCACTCCACGAACATCATAGACTTGATCAAACTGCACACCTTTTCGCTCCATCTTTCGATAGATCGAGAAAATATGTTTTGGTCTAGCAGTAATCTCCGCCTGGATACCAGCTTTGCTTAAAACTTCATGTAATTTTTGCTTAATCTCAATCATCTGTTTTTCGCGATTTGAACGCCGTTCTGCGAGTTGAGATGAGATCTCCCGGTAAACATCTGGGTTAACATATCGAAATCCCAGATCCTCTAATTCCCATTTAATCTGCCAAATACCCAGTCTGTTAGCAAGCGGAGCAAATATGTCAAGCGTTTCTTTTGCAATCCGCTGCCTCTTGTGTTCTGGCATGTGGTTCAACGTACGCATATTATGCAGTCTATCCGCAAGTTTAATTAGAACCACCCTGATATCTTCCCCCATGGCTAAAAATGTCTTACGCAAAGTTTCTGATACAAGGTCGTATTTTCGACTCCGCGAGATTTGATCAGCTTCACTGTCCGGGTCAAGATCCCCACGCCGTTCAGCGATTATTCGTTGCTCCTCTTCACGTTCAAGATCTTCCGGACGTTGATCACCACGAGAAACACGCGGCAATTGCAATAATTTCGTTACACCATCAACCAATCGACATATCTCTTCTCCAAATTCTTCCTCAATATCCTTCAACGATATGTCTGTATCTTCAACCGTGTCGTGTAATAAGCCGGCAGCAACTACCGAAGGTGGGACACGAAGTTCTGCGAGGATAGATGCCACAGCCAGACAATGACTGATATACGGGTCACCAGAGGCGCGTTTTTGTCCTTTGTGCGCTTTTTCAGCTACCCTGTAGGCGCGTTTTACCAGCTCTTGATCAGAGCTGGTATAACTATCTGGCAATGCATCCATCAGATTTTCGATGTGCATGGTTCGTACCCTTGCTTTCTACCAAGTCCAAATCGCTTATTCCACATAGTATAACGACTGGCATGTATTGGAGCAAGGGTATCAGCGCTCTATTTTTGATTCATTTCTATGAAGATTTTCTCATTACAATAAATCAAAATGAATTCAACCCCCAGTCATAACGTTCATATTTTAGTTTAATGGAGTATCGATTGATAGTAATCCAAGAGTTCCGCTCATCGCCAGGGAGATGCTGTAAAATAAAATCGATGATCCCTCGTTCACCGCCAAAGTCTTTCGCAAACCAGTGAAATATTTCGGATGTAACTACAACATTTCGCTCTTGTTCAACTTTCACATTTAAATCAACAAAATTCCGAGCAGCTGACTGTAATTGAGAATTCAAACTATCTGCGGTATAAGCTCTGACCGGAGGGCATGAAAGGCTGGCACAATTTAAAGCAAAATGAATACGGACATCCGGTTTACTAATAATCCAATTGATTCTTGAATCGTGAGACTGAAAATGCTTTCCCGATAAGAATGGATGCCCCCGATTACCGCGCAAAATACCATGCTCGATATCATCACAGCTCACCCGGTCGCCCCCTACCTCATAAGCGGCTCGCCGAAAGAAAGACAATAACCCAAACCGGCCTTGTGTAACGCTATTACTTACTCCAAATGCAATCACGGCATCAATGATAATCGCATTGTATAGGTTAACCCAGAATGCGATTTTCTCTTGCGTCGTAACAAGTGTGTTGGGGTCGAAATTCCGAAGTTTTGGAGAATAATCATATCGGTACTTTTCATAATTTGTATCATGTTTTAAACTTGAATAATCGATTCGAAATCCAGTTTCATCTATAGCGGAGTATTTAACTTCATCCAAGAACATTTTTATGTCTGCAGCAAGATTAGCACCACGAACATCTGAAGCCCCAATACCCTGTCCATTTAAAACGACTCCAACAGCACCCCCAACCACCATATCCAACAACGATTCACGTATGCGTATCTGTAGATTACGCCAGTATGATCCGGACTGAAAATCATTGGAGGTGCTGTTTCTGGGAGATTTTGTATGATTGTTTGATGGTGTTTTCTTAGCTAACATAACCTTCACTAAAGTAATCCCAGATGCAATTAAACACTGTTATTAAAGATTTTTTCACCCGCACGAATTGGGAGTTGCACTCGATTTTCTGAAGGCGTCAGCGGGCACGACCAACGCTCGTTGTACGCACAATAAGGGTTGTAGGCCAGATTGAAATCGATTATAAAGCTGCCATCGTGCTGAGGTTCTGGATCAAGATAGCGTCCTGCCGGATAAGTTTCCTGACCAGCCATAGAATCCACGAAAGGTAAAAAGTAACCATGTTCGTTTAGGTAGACAGTCAATTCCGCGTCTTGTCCATCGACAGAAAACCTGAATCTTCCATACCTTTGAAAACTCTGAAAATCACCCGTCGAAGTTTGCATGCTTATCTCTTCTTTTTCATCGAACTCATCAACTTTTACCTTTAAGCGTAAGCTCTCTAATTCAGGAAAATAATCCAATCCATGGAAATTGCGCTTTTGGGTATCCGTCAAGGGACTGTGATGTTCTCGTGCAAAGAATTCATCTTTATTAATTCGAAATTCCATTAATTCGTTCATAAACCTTCCTCCGTGTGCTCAATTACCGATATTGACTACTTGTACGTGGTCTATCTTACCTGATGAGAAGTAAAAATATGCCCCAACAAAGCATCCAGATATAGTATTATGAGTCCACTGAAAAAACTACTTCCAAACGGAGAAAGAGTATATGTGGGGGTGCGTGCTGCGCACGCACCCCCACATATACCCTCCCGCCTTGGTTGGCAACTTTTTTCAGTAAAGACGTATTATAGTTTTCAATTTGAATGAGGTGTAATCGTGCCAGATTTAAAATATTTTGACGATGTTCCTTTTCTTTCTGCGGACAAGATGGTTGAAGTTGATCGAGCAATGATCGAGGATTATCGCATAGATTTAATCCAAATGATGGAAAACGCCGGGCGAAACTTAGCTCATTTGGCAAGAAAGCGGTTTTTAGATGGAGACCCACGAGGAAAACACGCCGCAATCTTGGCTGGCACTGGCGGAAATGGAGGCGGTGCATTAGTTTGTGCCAGGAGGTTACATAATTATGGCGCGCAAGTGCACGTATATACCACGAAACCAGATGAGAGCTTCTCTCCAATTCCAGCACACCAACTGGATATACTGCGACGAATGAAAGTGCAAATTTCTGGGACTGATGACCTGATCAATCTGAATTCACTGGATATAATTATTGATGGCATCATAGGATACAGCTTGGCAGGAGCACCAAGGGGTAATGCCGCCAAAATGATTAATTGGGCAAATATCCAGGATTCACCGATTCTTTCCCTGGACACTCCATCGGGTATAGACACCACGACCGGTAAAGTTTTCCAACCATTCATCCGGGCAACCGCGACGATGACACTCGCATTACCCAAAGAAGGGTTAAGGACTCCCGGTACAATAGAATATATTGGCGAATTATATCTGGCTGATATTAGTGTACCCCCGGGCCTTTACTCAAAACACCCCCTATTAATAAACGTAGATCATGTATTCGCCCGTAGCGACATTATTCGCTTATGGTAATTCCCACGCTTCATTCTTCGGACTCAGGAATGGGAGTTTCTGAGAATAACGGTGTAGGAGTTTTTGTAACGCCTACTGTCGCTTCCCATGGATATAGTCTCTGTGGCGCGCCGAGGAAATACTGCTCTATGACCCGGCGAAATATAGGCGCAGCCCACTCAGAGCCTTCTCCTACGTTCTCCACGAGGACAACGACTACAATATCAGGCTTATTTTCACGCTCCGCCAGTGAATAACCTACAAACCAAGCATGCGGATCGGGTGAACCCGATTCGGCGGTTCCGGTCTTTCCGGCGATCGGTATTTTTAAACCCCTAAATGCATTATACGCCGTGCCTCTTGGATCAACACTGGCTACCACACCCTGCATCGCTTCTTGTATAATATCCAGGTTCTCTTCTTTAACAGGCAATTTTCCTGTTTGTTCCGGCCCAAGTCCAAAGACGGATTCCCCGGCCAAATTTACGACACGATCAACCAGCCATGGTGTATTTAAATTACCACCATTACCGAGGGCTGCAACAAATTGCGCAACTTGCAGTGGGGTTACAAGTAAATCTCCCTGACCAATTGCCAAATTGATCGCATCTCCCGGCTCTTCCAGATCCGGTACATTTCCTGCTTCCTCTTTCACTCCAATAATACCAGTCGGGCTTCCCAACCCAAAACCTCGTGCCATATCCGACACAGCCGTTGTTAGACCTTGTTCGTATAAATCCAGCCCAATGTGCCAGAAGTATGGATTACAAGATCGGATTAACCCTTCAGGCAACGTTAACAAGCCACTCGGTTGGGTCTCCCCGTCCTCTAGAAACCAGTCGTATGTCCAATCATGAAGATCTAAACCTAAAGCTTCTTCAAAGAAATAGCCGCAATCGTATGTAGTTTCAGATGTATATAACCCACTTTCAAGTCCAGCAGCCATAGTAATAATTTTAAACACCGAGCCAAGCGGATATTGACCTTGAGTAGCTCGGTTAAAAAGCGGATTATCTAGATCGCTGTAAATATCCGCCAACCAGGAATCCCAGTTGATGTTTTCAGTTTGAAAGCCATTCGGGTTATATTTTGGTGAGGATGCTATGGCTAAGACTTTTCCAGTATCACGTTCTAAAACCACGATAGCGCCGCGAAAACCGGCAATGGCTTGTTGAACATCTTGTTGAAAATCTTTATCGATGGTTGTATAAACATCGTTTCCAGGTTCCGATGGTGTTTGAGCAATCTGGTCTACGATTTTTCCCTCGCTATCGAACACATACAATGTTCCACCGCGTTTCCCACCTAAATATTCCTCTCCCCACTCTTCCAACCCGTCGCGTCCAACTTTTTCAAAGTTCTGATATCCCAACCTATTGAATTCATCAACCTCTTCTTCTTGAATTGCACTGATATAGCCTGTAACATGTGGGGCAATTCCACCCCTTGGGTAAAATCGTGAATAATAACGTCCAATAACCGCCGCAGCGTAACCTGACAAGGCGTTCACAATTCTTTCATATTCACCCGAGAACACCTCTACTATCGGTAAGTATGTGCCCAGAGGAGTATTTTCTACCATGGTGATGATTGTATCTACGCGAAGACCTGAAATGGTCGATAACAATGATAGTAGTCCTTCAGATTCCTCAAGTAATACATATTCAGAACGCAACCCAACAGCCACAGCATCAGCTTGAGTAGCTAATGGGATATCATTGGCATCATAAATGCTCGCCCGGCTCGGTATTTCATAATCTCTTTTGAGAAAATTCCCGCCGGCTAAATCTGGCATGATCAGAGAATCATCCCATATAATTCTCCATTCATTATCTTCGAGCACAAGTTCCATCAAGTAATCAGTTCGCGATATATCGCCAAATATGGAGCTGTGAAATATTACATCGTACCCTACTTGGGCTGAATCAGGGTGAGTTTGTTTGGGCGTGACATTAAATGTTAAGTCTATTAAACCTACTTCGCCAGCAACGTCTTTATACAGTTGAATGAATTGCTCTTCGGCAATCAATTTCTGGCTCTGTTCTGTCAATAGGGCATACATATCTGAGTAGGAATCTTCCTGCCACGAAGTTAAAAACGACCGTGCGTTTAATTCCGCTTTTGGCACTTTATTGACAGTTGTCTGTGGATCTGGCAAGGTATTCGTTGGAGAAATTTGCGGGACCGGGGTCGATACCTCGGGTGAATCACTGCACCCAAAAATAAGTAAAAGAACGACAAACGATAAAATACTTATGATTATCGTTTGTCGTCGTTTACTTAGAGAAAACAGCTTAAAAAACGACATCATTTCCATAAGAATTAAAGCAGCAATATTAGACAATATACAACGACTTGCATGCAACGCCGATTATAAACCAGTTGTTGCTAGTACGGAGAGAAGTTCAACGATTAAAAAACCAATCTAATTGAACTATTAGGTCAGACTAATTGCCTCCTAATGCTCAAGGGACTTTATCTAGCACCTCAGGCCAGACCGGGAAATACATAGCCCACTGGTTTTGAGCCATGCGCACATATTCTTCGGCTACTTCTAATACCGCTTCAGCGTTATACATGATTTCACTATAGCGGTCAGTCCTCGGCTGCATCTGGATTGCATCGGATACGTGTATATGATAAATTCCGTCAGCATCCAATATATTCGCCGAGACGTATATCGGCACCTTCGACCTGAGAGCTAATAACACATGAAATACTGGCAAAGAAGCAGGTCGCCCAAAAAAATTTGGCCTGTACTTCATATCCTGGATTGGGCGATCTATTCCAGTAGCGACAACTCCACCTTCATTCAACCGTTGGTAGGCTAGGCGTAGTGCTTTTTTGGAAGCAGGGATAAAATCGAATCCTAATCCCTCTCTAAGATCATTCTGCCATTGATAGCCCCCACCTGGTTGAGGAACAGAAATTGCTAATGCTTTGAGTTTTCGTTGAGAAAGCGCGATAAAACCTACATCCATATTACTTATGTGTAAACCAACAACCATGAAACCTTGATTACCAACCTTGATTTGCTCGAGCAATTCTTCAGTCTGTGGACTGAACCTGACAATACGTAGAATACCAGCCGGATTACGTATATTATGATACAGGTCGAATTGGCAGCGGGCTGTACAACGCAACGTTTCCTGAACAGCAATATCCAACTGCTGGGAGTTCATATTCTCACCATTTATGACCCATTGGTTCGCCCTAGCAGCACACACCATGGCCGAATCTTTCCGTTGAGCGATACGGTTCGCAAGGGTCCGCGCTAACCAATATCCCATCTTAGCCGGCATGATCCTCCCCAAGGTAAGAGCAAAACCAATACCAAAACGACTATTAAAAATCGACTGCAAATCCATGACAAAATTATTCCTTTTTACTATATGCTGTTGACTTGTCCTAAAAATAATTGTAAACTGATTATAAGGCATAATAACTTAAAACTGTGTTGGTCGACGATTGATATGGTATCAAACAGATTAGTTTCAAGATTATCATCCAAACAGGAGGTGCGTCATGGGTCCTACTGAGTTGCAGAGGTCAGTTAACATCCTATTGGCAGACGATGGTTCTGAACACGCTCATGCAGCCATCGAATTGGTTCGTCATCTGCCACTGTCTTCAGAAAGCTTAGTGACTGCGTTGGGAGTGTTGCTGCCTCTAAATTCATCCAATCATGCGGTATTGACGGCGGTTCTAGAACAAACTAAATTTTTATTCGAGGAAAAAGGAATCCCGGCCAACACCGAATTGATACTCGGCTACCCACAGGAAATCTTGATTAACTATTCCAAAAAGAATAAACCTGACTTGATCGTAGTCGGGGCAAAGGGATTAAGAGCAACTCTTGGAATTCTCCTCGGCGGGGTGGCTCAACATATGGTTGAATATGCCTGCTGTCCAGTCCTAGTTGTACGGGCTCCGTATACTGGTCTTCGCCGAATTGCAATAGTGACAGATGGGTCGATCTACAGTCAGAAAGCTGTAGAGTACATCAGCGGGCAACCTGATTTGGAGGGCGATAGCCAGTGCCAAAACTTTCCACTACCGCCAAATGTAGAAATATGGGTAGCGCATGTCCTGCCTCCCTTACCATCCCCAGAAATGATTGCAAGTTCCTGGCCACTTGGACCTGAAATGCTACCATCTTATACACCAGACCCGGAAGCAGAAACGGAATGGCTTAGCAAGGAGAAACCGAGGGGGCAAGCGGTCATCGATCGATCACTTGAGAGGCTTAGTTCGTGCGGTATCGAAGCTAGAGGCGAACTTCTTTGGGGGGATGCTGCAACAGAGATAATCGAATTTGCCAAAGGCAATCATATCGATGTTATTGTAGCTGGATCGAGAGGGTTAAACCAGATTCGAGGCTGGCTGCTCGGCAGCGTTTCACGTAAGCTTGTTCATTACGCTGATTGTTCGGTTTTGATCGTAAAAGGAGAACATGAATCAGTTGGAGGGTAGCCCATACTTCGTCAGGTCACCGATTTCTCACCAAAACGGATAAGCAGAACACCACCGATTATCAATGCACTCCCGGCAATTTGTGTTTTGGTAAACACCTCTCCCAATAATGCAAATGCTAAAACTGCGGTCAGCGGTGGTTCCAGGGTAGCGAGTAAATTCGCAACACTTGCAGGTAAATACGAAAGGCTCCATGTATATAAGCCGAATCATCCAATCGTAGGACCAATTGCGAGGATGATCAGGATGATCCAACCCCAAAATTTATCCCCTAACCAGAACACGTCGGGAGCCATAACATTTGCCGAATCATATACAAACAAAATATTATAAATTAACAGGAAAAATGTAGCAAATACAAACGAAAAGAGTACAGCCTGCCAAGAATTGATATTTCTAATAGAGGCTGCCCTACCCATAATATTGTAACTAGCAAATGCCAAACCTGAAGAGAGGCCGATGAGGATCCCAATAGGATTTATTTGCCAGTTGTTCATATCATAAGCTCCAGAAACCAGGATACAGCCAACAATGCTGAGCACCACAGCTAAAATTTTTATTACGCCCAAACTCTCGGAGAATAATCTCCAACCAATAACAGCCGTAAAAGCAGCTGAACTATAGGCCAAAACAGTAGCAACTGCAGCACCATTGAACGCTACTGAAGTAGTCCACAATGCATTGAAAACTGACAATATAAATCCGAAAACAATCAGGAACCGTACCTGTTGTTTCTCAAGGTAAAGCAATTTTGGATTGAATATAAGAAATACACTAGCAAGCATTGCACATACAATCAACCCACGTCAGAAGGCTAGCGCTAAAGGGGATAATTGATAATATTCAGTGAGATATCGAATGAAAATTGCCGTGGACGACCAAAGAAAAATACCCACCAAACAGATAATAAAACCTTTCGTATCAGTGGAGGAATTTCTTACTATAATCTTGTGTAAATTCAATCGATACCTCCAAGCTTTCAATCACCCCGATCATGACAAGTTCATACAACTGTATTGAAAATTAGACAGGATATTTCCAATTAAAAACCAGGAACCTGGAGTTTCTATTCCAGGTTCTTTCACATTTTCAGGCGGTCCCGACGGGATTCGAACCCGCGATCTCGGCCTTGACAGGGCCGCATGTTCGGCCAGCTACACCACGGGACCTTGCGGGCGATAGTTTACCATATGCGTTGTATACCGTCAAGGAGACGAGGTTCATGTGTTAGCGCAAAGTAGTAGAGTCCTATTTGTCCCAAGTTAAAATGTCCTATTTCCAAGTAATGTCCCCAAACAGACCTGGTTGCCAGCCACGACCAACGAAAGCCTCATAATCTTGCCGCTCATCACCTATTCTGCCATTGGCTCCATGCCCTGGAAAGAATATCGTATTATCCGACCAACGGAAAACAATGCCTTTCATCGTTCGCATCGTTGTAGTAAATTCCTCGGCCGACCAAGTCTTCCCAGGTCCCCCGATGAATAGTGTGTCACCTACGATGATTCGGTTTTCACCAATTGAAAAGCAAGTCATCCCAGGAGTGTGACCGGGAGTATGAAAGGTTCCAATACTGATATTTCCCAAATGGATTTCCATCCCATCTACAAGAGGGGCATCATATATTATGTTAAATTTTATTCCATCGGCTTCATTTATAAAAACAGTTGCACCTGTAGCACCTTTTACTTCTTCAAGCGCTCCAATGTGATCTTCATGACCGTGAGTGATTAATATCTTCTCTACCTTGGTTCCTTGCGCCTGAGCCAGTATTACATCTCCATCTGCACCCGGATCAACAATTACGCTCTTCCTTGTTTTTTCACAGACAACAAGATATGTATTCATCGGCCATGGACCCACTTCCTTCATCTTCAACATTGCACCCATACTTCGCTCCTCATCGTAAGAATTGCGCGCTTATACTGCTCATCGCAGCTTTTTATTCACAAATGAGATGTGAATTATAATTACAACCAAATAACTCGCATATATCGATATCTGAATATTTATGGAACGTTACCCAATACCTGCAGAAGAAACGCAAACGGTAAATGTTGTTGGAAATTCTCGCTTCATCGCTACTGTTTCTCCGGCATTTTCCGTTAATGAAGCCCGAAACTTCATCTCACGCATTCGATCAGAATTTTCCGATGCCACACATAATGTACCAGCATTTGTGATTGGACATGGAGCTTCTGTTACCAGCCATTGTAGTGATGACGGAGAACCATCCGGAACAGCTGGACGACCTGTACTATCCGTGCTCCATGGTAGCGGGTTTGGTGATATTGTAATCGTAGTGACTCGCTATTTCGGAGGCACAAAATTAGGGACCGGCGGGTTGGTACGTGCGTACAGCGGTGCAGTAAAAAGCGCTCTGGCGAATCTTCCTAAAGCCATCCGGGTCCCCACATACACGATTATGATTGCGTCACCATATAATCGATTCGATGTTATCCGGAATCTAATTAAACTTCATAAAGGAATAATCACAGACCAAGATTTTTCAGTCGAAGTAACAATCACAGCAAAATTTGATGTGTTGGATTACCCATATTTTCAATCTGCGGTACAAGAAGCTACGCATGGAAAAATTGAAGGATTGATCATCAAGACATCAGAGGAGATTATTCCTATTTAGAAGGATCCATATAGTTTGCCATAAAGGATTAGGCTTCAACCGAGGATGGTATCTTAACGAAGCGCTAATTCTCGATCCGAGACTGTAATAGCCGCAAGAGTGATCTACGTGCCAGAAGATCTGTGCTCACCATCCCCTCAACACACCCCTCATCTACAACCGGCAATGCAGTAATTTCATGATACTCAAGCTTTCTTATAACTTCAACCAAATTATCAGATGGATCAGCAGAGATCACCTGTCTGCTCATAATCTCTTCCACGGATATCGCAATTTGCGATCCAGCCGCAGTTGCTCGTGTAATATCCCATTCCGTAACAACACCTTTCAATTCATCTTCGGTGTTTACTACTGCGACAATAGGACAATTCTCTTCGATAAGAATTGAAGCAGCTTCACGAATGGTCTGGCTATACGCAATTGTAGGAATTGGGACCATAATATCAGCAACTGTCCGATCACCTTCACTTGAAGCTACGCGTCCGATGCTGATCCTTTCCGCAGCCTCGTAAGGCAACATGTCTGCATCTGTAACCAGTAGATCGATAAATTCGTGCATATTTCGACGAATGACTTCTTCCCTCTGAATTCGTCCAGCAAGTAGGCGTTGTTCAGCTAATTCAGCCAACTCTTCTTCATGATCCTTCAACCATTGATCAACCGCATCGCGATTACCCAACATTCCTTCCGGAATACGTAAATGGTCCGGCGTCGGAATCAAGTGCTCTTGTGCCGCAAATATCACTCCACCGGAATTAACCAGATAATCCGTGGCAATTAGAACACCTCTATCACGATAAACAGCTCGTTCCATGCGCGCCCTGGCAGTTTTTCTAGACGATTCAGGGGAATAAGTATTTGCACCTTCAATTATCACCCACCAGTCCCCCATCTGCTTAACTGTCATGGAAGGTTGAGTTGCTGCATCAACATCTAAATAATTCGCAATCGGCGCTGCAGGTATCATACAATAGGCAGATTCGCGCAACAGGTCATTAGGTGCATTTGAATATTTGCATGAAGCTGCTCTGGTGGGTGGTTGAATGTATTCCCTGTAGTAAGGTTGTGTTACCAGACCATGCTCTTGCCACATGTCAAACAAAGTGGACACGGGCAAACCTGCTTGATCATATAGATACCCAAGAGCATCGCTTATCCCAACAACACGCGCTCCAGGCAATCTTTCACAAAGGATGCGGGAAGCATGAGCACCAACAGCACCAAACCCTTGAATTAAAACCATCAACTTTTCAGGTTGAGGGATCTGTAGATTCGCAAATTGTGGCAGCTTTTTCAAACGCGGCATCTCCTCGAGCAGCGCCTGTAGTGCGATAATCGTGCCCCCTGCCGCTGCCCCAAGGTTATCGATCCGATTGCCACCCATATCTACTGGTTTAGACAACGCGTTATCCAGTCCATTTTCAATTGCGATGGTTTTCATATCAGCATCATTCGTACCAACATCCGGACCGGGTAAATAAATGTCGCGATAAGGATACAACAAGCGAGCAAAACCTCGCACAACTTCTGTATGCTCCTTCGGAGTTAGACTTCTTTCAGCCACTATGCCGGATTTTCCACCGCCATATGGTAAATCTGCTGCAGCGTTTTTTAGAGTCATCCCACGTGCAAGATTGTGAATGGCGAATGGTGTCACATCCGGCAACATTCTAATGCCTCCCATAGAAGGTCGTCCCATTGCTAGATTATCTACGACCAAATACCCACCGATCTCTAATGGTGAATTCTCATCCCACATACACACAACCATCCTGGGACCCAAATTATCCACTTCGATACCCAACCGGGCCAGTTGGTCGACATCCATGGGATTAAATTCCATGGAGCAGCGTCCGTCCTTTTTTATCAGACGATTTGCCCAGGTTTTCTCCAGCAATCTCTGGCGAAGAAATTGTTCCATACGTTTTGGAATCATCGCTTCACTCCTTCTGCGCACCTGAAAATATTACTTATGCAAATTTGTCGCCGCGATAAATGACAAACCGTTCTCCGTTAATGCCCACGCAGTCTTATTCAAGGCATCAAATTTATCATGGTAATTACTTCGAATATTTTCCCAATCTCCCGACTCAATGATTTCGCTCTTGTCACGGAAGTAATCAAGGATATCCGAAGGGTAATCTTTCGTTTGTTCAATCTCCGTATCCCCTCCCTCGTGTTTGGCCGAGATGTTTGCCACATGATCAGCGATCTCTACCAGCTCATCTCTACGGTTGTATGGTTGGCGTACGATGCTTTTCCAGGTCTCTGTGATGTGATGCTCAAAACGAACCACATCCTCAAATCCAAGTGCCTTTCGAAATTGTGCCGTGATCTCCATGGTCTCATTATTTATGGAATTACTCCAATTAAAACCAATTAAAGGTGATGTGCCATCATCTCGAGCGAATAATTTCGCTCCGATCAATGTCCAAAGCGCTGCGTACGGGTTGTCGTTGCCCATATAGACTGAAATTTTAAACTCAATATCCACGCCCAAACGGTGAAGAAGATAGCCAACGAGTACAGTACCAGGATTTACATTAAGCACCTGCCTAACACCATAATTGGTGTAATAGTAAAGGAACTCATCCAGCCATTTAATCGCATATTCGTTTGGCTGACCAACTCCACCAAAATAGCCTGTGATCGTCTCTGGACCTCCCAGGTGTATGTTCGATCCATCCGTTCCTTTTGTATCTAGAGTCTCTACATAGGAAGCACCCACAATTTGCATAGCTGCTGCTATCGCTGGAAGATCACCATCTTCTTCCTGCTCCTTCATCTTCCTGACTTTGATATACCGCCCGGGCATCAATTTATCTTCGTCTATTGCACGACGGGCGATCTCATTAATCCAAGGGAAGTACTGGGTTGCGCTGATTTCTAATGTAACGGCGAAATCATCAGCGAATTGCATCGAATCTGCTTTTTCTCCCAACACTTTACGACGATAATCTGCAATAGTAATGAATGCGCCTCTATCGCGCTGTTCCATCAACCATTGCAAATCCTTGAGGTATTCCGGTTTGATTTCTTCTACTTTGCTTAGCAGAACATTAAGTTGACCCGCCTGCTCTGCTTTTTGGTTGATTTCTTCTGGACTGCCGTATTTTGCGACAACATCCAAGAAATCGTTGACCACCTGCATTTCCGGATCGAGTAAAATATCATTAATATCGTCCAGCCGGTCATAGGGTATTTTTAATCGCTGGCGAATTTGGTGCTCCATTTTATTCTTCCTCCTGGATTAATTTTTCTAATTCATCAAATTCTTCATCACGCATTGTGAACCAGTTTTCGGGTTGTGGAAAGGTGCGATCCGAAACTTCAGAAACATATTGCGAAAGACCATTTAGTATCACTTCTCCAGCGTTCCCGTATACTTTCGCCATTCGAGGTTTGAACTTCGGGTAAAGACCAAACATATCGTGATAGATTAGTAATTGTCCATGTGCGAAAGGACCAGATCCCAGGCCCAAAATAATGCAATTCTCAGCACGATCAGTGATCAGTCGACATACCCGATCAGGAACCATTTCTAACAAAATGGCAAATGCTCCAGCCTGTTCAAGCGCTTTTGCATCGTCAAGTATTTTCTTCGCCTGCAGTGCACCTTTCCCTTGCAAACGAAATCCTCCCAAGGCGCTAACACTCTGTGGAGTCAAACCCAAATGACCAATAACAGGAATACCCGCGCTGGCGATACCATTGACCCTGCTAGCCATCTCAGCCCCTCCTTCTAGCTTGACTGCGTCGCAGCTCGCTTCAGCCATAAAACGACCAGCACTTCGAATCGCCGTCTCCACGCTTGGCTGATAGCTCATGTACGGCATGTCACCAATCAAAAAAACGGTCGGAGCGCCTCGACGTACAGCCTGTGTATGACGGATCATATCCTCCATTGTGACAGGTAAAGTCGAATCGTAGCCCAACATTGTCATTCCCAGACTATCACCGACCAGGATCATGTCAACTCCGGCTTCCTCTTGCAGATAAGCTGTTGGGTAATCGTAGCACGTTAACCAAATGATTGGTTCATCTTCGGCGACCTTCTTAAATAATGTTGGTATTGTAACCTTCTTACGCTCAGTCATCTTCCACCTCCAAGATCAGAAAATTTGGGTAATTGTTCAACACTACTGATATTGTACGTAATGTAGTGCACTTATACAACTGACTAATTTCACATTCAGGTAAGAAAAAGTGACGTAATCATAATACGCCACTTATCGAACATTAAATTAGAAATTGATCCCTGTTTTTCCTCTCCTTCTTCTTCCATTTCCAAGGTAATCAGCATCCAATTTTACGATTATTTCTTACATCGCACTACTGCTCCAGATACGAATCAGCATAGATGACTTTATTTAATAGGATCTGTGCCGTCTTCCAGATGGCAGCTTGGTCAGGGTCGTTCATGTCAACATCACCAGGTTGCAGCTCTTCCATGGCTGCAATCCTGTCTGCTATCTTCAAGTACAACCCGCCAACCGGTGTGCTATCATCCCTTTCCTCAATAATCCGAATGGCTTCCATCAACTTCTCATCGAACGGATCTGCAATCATCATTTGAAGACCAACACCCATCAACATGGCACAATACACTCGATTCATCAGTGGGCGGATCTCATCCGGAACAGCATTTGATACATTAGATAAGCCAATAGAGATTCCAGGCGGTGGATCCCAGGCATACTGCAATGTACGCACAGCTTCAAGCAGTTCCGGGCAGTACTCCTGGCATCCCGACACAGTTAATACAAGCGGATCGATGATCATGCTCTCAACTGGGTAATCTATTTCGAGGCATCTCGGTATCAGTTTTTCGAGCGCAATCATTACTCTTTCATCTGCACTGACCGGGATACCGCTCTTACCCATTGTAAGAGCAATCAATTTAGTGTCATATTTCTTCGCCAGTAAGGGAACTTTTTCAAGTCGTTCTGCCTCTGCAGATGTGGAATTTATAATTGGCTGTGCCTTTGTAATTTTTTTCAACCCTGCCTCAATGCCCAGGATATTGGTGCTATCAAAACTAAGCGGGACATCAACAACTGCCTCCACTGCCTCTACCATCCAGGGAAAGACCTCCTCCCAGTCCTTTTTCCTGGGACCAAGGTTCAGGTCCAATGCCTGTGCACCCGCTTCCACTTGTTTTTTCGCTGATTCCATGAAGTACTCGCGATCCCTGGTCTTCAAGGCTTCTTTCACTTTCGTTGAAATGATATGGATATTTTCTCCTATGATGTACATGGTTGCCCTTCCCTTTCTAAAAATTCTACTGGTTACTTTCTCCCAACAGCGCCTCTTCCACAGATGGAAAAGTTGAGAGGTCCGTATGAGGCAGAAATAACGCGGACATAAAAGCCTCATAAAATGTGTTATCAGCCGACAATTCGATATAAGTCATACGAGATGCGATCTCAGAGATCGCCTTTCTCACATTTTTATCCAATAAAGCTCGATAACCCCCCAGTACCGATGTGTTGCCCAGGAAATGAAACCGCTCCCAAGGCATATCCGGCAGCAAGCCTATCTGGACTGCTTTCTCAACGTTAATATACTTTCCGAACGATCCTCCTATGAACATTTGTTCTGTCATTTCCAAAGGGACACCAACGCTGTCTGCCAGGACTCGATATCCCGCGTAAATTGCACCCTTGGCACGTAATAAATTATCAATATCGACAGCCGTTATAACAATATCTTCTCCATGCTCAGACTCACTTCCCCAAGTTACAACATATTCCGTTCCATGCTCGCCTTCCCGAATCCTGGAAGTGCCCAATTTTTTATTTGGATTACCGGCTTTATCTACCACACCCGTCATGAACATTTCAGCTAACAATGAAATCAAGCCGCTCCCACATAAACCGCGTGGTTTTGTTTCTCCAATCACTCGATAAGTAGGCACGTATGTCTCCCCATTGATCCAAACTTCCTCAATCGCTCCTTTCGTGGCTCGCATGCCATCCATTACCCCCGCCCCTTCAAAAGCGGGTCCAGCGGAACATGCACATGTCACAAGCCACTCGCTGGTTCCTAGAACAATTTCTCCATTCGTGCCAACATCCATAAACAGAGTAATTTGATCAGCATCATCCATACCTGATGAAAACACACCTGCAGTGATGTCTGCACCAACATAGCTGGCGACTCCAGGGAGAAAATCCACTACACCGCCCGCATTGATTCCCAACCCTACCTCTTGTGCATACATCAAAGGAATTTCGTTTACGGTTGTGACGAAAGGTGATAAACGTATAGAAGCTGGAGGAATATTCAAGAAGAGGTGAAGCATAGTGCTGTTTCCTGAGAATGTTACTTTGACAATATCAGTGGGCAGCAAATCCAGACCACCAGCACGCTTGCAGGCAACCTCAAGGAGCTTGTGGATCGTACCCTGCACTAATTCCTTTAATTCCTTCCCTCCATTACTTTTTCCCGCATAAACTATGCGAGATATGACGTCTTCGCCGCGCGCAATTTGGCCGTTGTATTCCGACACCTGTGCTTTTACCTGACCAGAAATTAGGTCGACCAGCCATAAGGTCACTGTAGTGGTACCGATATCAATAGCCGCTCCCCACAATGGAGCATCATCCAGTATATGACCAGGTAGTACATCAATCAATTGTATATCTTGACTTACACCATCGTTATTCTCACGAACATTTATTATAGCAGTAATTCGCCAGTCTCCTTCACGTAATACCGAGCCTAATTTCTTAAGAATCCACAACCTGACTGGCACATCTTTATAACCACCTTGCTGGCGAAGGGCTTTCGTAAATCGACTTAAATCATCCGTCTGATCATCCATGCTGGGGGGTGTCAAAGTCAACCGGACACGGCGCGTAGTTTGATCCCGCTGATAATCATAACCCAACGGCACGCTAACTGCTGCTACGGTTCGATCAGTTGTTAGTCTACGTTCAATTTTTTCTTGTGGCGGAACGGATATTTCTAGATCCCCTTCAACAACGGTTTGACATGCGAGCGCGTACCCCCTCTCAACATCTTCAGAAGATATTCGCAGTGTGCTGCGGCGGCGCGCAAATCCAGATTCGACCTGGACGATGCACCGTCCGCAGCGTCCCTGCCCTCCACAAGGCTGCGATATATCGATCCCTGCCTGATGCGCCGCTTCTGATAACAATGTACCTGTCTGGACGCGTACAGGCTCAGATGCTATATCGAATGTAACAAGGTGTTCAGCCATCCCTTGTGTACATGCTTTGAAATATTATTAATAATGTACCTGATTTGTACAAAATCCTATACCTACAAAGCATGCTCCATGAATTTTGGTATATCAATCGCTTCGCGCGGTCCAACCCTTATTTCCCAATCTGGTAATTCTTCTTCCAATTCACCAGAAAGAACGGCAACGTGACCAGGTAGAACGATTTTCTTCTGGCTGACCTTGTCGGCTACATTAAATGTTTTCACCGACTTCGCGATCAGTTCCGCATCAAACTTTCCCGCCGCCCAGGCTGTCAATACGCTCATGCCTTCCGAATCTGTTACAACAAGCCAGGCGGGTTTTCCTGAGCTTTCAACTTCATTAGCTACGCTGAAATATGTAATACTGAAGTTTGTCGTAACCAGAACTGGATCCTCCGGTTGCGGGTCATTTATTTCATACAACCCGGGTTGCACCTGGATCGGTTTCTGGGGATCTGTGTATATATTTTCCCGCAATACTAGCAATGGATAAGCGGTCTCCGGATTGAAGTGATCGAACACAATATAGCTGCTATACTTCCCGATAGCTTGCGCCGCCAACATCACTTCTCTTACTGGGTCACCCACATCACCCGGGAAGCTAATAATTGGATATCCTAGCGGTCGGAAATTCTTCTTTATTGCCATCCGCCTGCTTATTGCATTGGCGGTCAACGTACCATGAAATCCCCGTTGGGTTGGTGAAAGAACGAGATCTTTCACCCCCGCTTCCGTTAGCTTACCGGTAAGGTCTACCATATCATCAAGTGAAGATGCTGTGACTGCTAATACTGCGCCATGTTCCTTAGCCAGGTCTGCCATTGCCTCCCAGTTGCCGGCGGATGCATGGCAGAGTAAAGGTTTTTCTTCTGGATTTAATTCCAATAGACCTGCCTTCAAGCTATCCGGATCCCCTATCAGAATTAAAGGCTTATGACTGACTTCCCGTACAGCAGCCACGGCTTTTCTAAAATCACCTCCATTGGCTTGTACAGCAAATCCGCTCATTGTTAATTCAATCCCCACATAATCGACCATGTAAGTATCGGCAGGTATTATTTTCTTCTTTATTCCTGCAGGACTTTCGTTATCATGCACTCGCAAGAATAATCCTGGACGACTGTAAAAAGTTTTTTCATGGCGATGCAGTACAACTTCGTTACCAGCTTTGACCTCGTAACCATTTGAATTCAATGTTATCGGTCGGATTGGTGGCGCGGCTGCTTCCGATAGCTTCTCTTTCGCTTCCTCACTAACATGTTCGCATAAAGACAGCTCGACTTGTTTGGCTGCTAATTTCATTGCAAAAGCCAGACAGGTCGGAAATCCACAATCCTTACAATTGGTTTTTGGAAGCATTTTGTATATTTGGATGCCAGATAGAGCCATGTTTTTTCTCCATGTACCGTATTGCGTGTTGAACTTGCAATCAGCGAATGCAACACACAATACAGGAATTATGCACTACGTCTGATAAAATTCTCACTACCCATTTGTAAGGTCATTGATTGCCTCTCGCGTGCGCCTGAGACTTTCGGGATGGCGGAGGACCACGATATTCGCGCCTGATTCAATAAGCATTACTGAAGTAAGCGTTTCCCATGAAATTGAACGCTCTTGCCAGTCTCCCCATTCTTCAGGCACACCGCTTCCCACTTTAGACTCTTTTGCTTTCCAGCACTCTTCACCAGGCGTTACAAGCATTGGCATCTGGGTCATTTTATCGTCCTGAAGAGCGGCCAACCTCAGCCGTTCCATAACGGAGTAACCGTACTCAAATCCATAACCCAATGCACCAGTTGTCGGATCCATGATGATCTTTTCTAAAGGCATTCCCATGTCATTAATGAGAATATTGAGCTGTTTTGCCAGGTTAACATCCATTGCGGTACGAGCATTTACCAGATGACCACTTGCCATCGCTGCGGCAACAATGGTGCGATAATTCTTATCCTCACAAACACCCAACAGCAAGCGTTCTCCCTTGAAAGTCTCTGCGATTGGAACCAGGAGTTCGTTATCAATCTCAGCTTGACCTGGGCCAAATACGATCAAAGGTAATCCGCTAGCTGCTAAAATAGCTTTAACAGCTTTAACGGCATTCTCTGCCGTTGTCGGCTTGCCATCTGCGTCGGTCAGTGAAAGGCTAAGGAAAAGCAGATCGGCACCTGCCTCTTCGGCAGCCTTTGCCCATTTTGCCGGATCATCCATAACATCACCCCATTCCTTCACGAGCAACTCTGACCAATCATCTGGTCGGCGGTCTTTTATTTCAATGGCAATGACAGGAACATTGGGCATGCTACCTTCAAAATCCATGAAAGGCATTGCTGTTTCTCCACCCACGACAACCTTTTTTGAGCGTGTACCCCCTTCAGCACTCGTAGCTCCCAAGGTGACCTCAAGTACCTGGCCCGTCCACTGCTCCTTCAGGATCTCCGTCTTCATTCCCTTTTTTAGCCAGGGTTCATCAGGTGGTAATTCAACCTTCTTCTCCTCAACGACTTCCGGCTTAATGGGAACAGCTCCTATTGGAGGCACTTCTCTAACTTCTGGTGCAGTCGTAACCTGTAAGGCGTCAGTGTCAATTCCTCCAAGTTCAGCCAGGGCTGCTATCAGTGCTCGACGCAGCATATCGACTGCCTGTTCTGCCCCATCCACAGGTACCACGGTTGGCTCAACCAGGTCCGGTTCAGGTAGAACCTCTACTACGTCAGGTATGGGAGCTGGTTCAACCACATCGGCAGGTTCTGGTTTTACCTCTTCAACTTCCGCTTCGGCGTCAGCCATCGCCGCTTCAACAACTGCTTCTGCCTTGGCAATCACTTCATCTGCCGGCTCTGGCTCTGGAGTTACTTTCGCCTCCATTGGTCCCATGTCCAGCACTGGGTGATCCTTTTCTTTTACCCACTTTTCCAATTCCTCTACCGAAGTAATAGAATTTCCATCAGCGATTCTATCGACCAGATCAGGGATACCTGCTCGCTCGGCCGCAGCTTGAAACCCTTCAGCCATTGTCTCTTTGAGAATGCTGCTCATCCAGACAACACGTTTAAAGCCACCATCAGCGGAGATGAATTTGGGGCTGATGAGATAGAACTTACCGACACCCATCACACCCGGAGTCTGCAATCCACCACCGGCGATACCCGCCAGTGTACTGAATGTCATACCTGCAGGTGTCATTCCGGTATCTTCTCGGCTGACGATCATTACACCATTGACTTCAGGGATCACCATCACAATGCACTCAAAACATCCGCAGGCTGTCATGGGATTCTCCATAATAGAGTACATGGAAACTTCCTGAACGACACCATGTGAGCCTACCTTAGCGTAATCATTTGTCCCCACCCAATATCCCATCTCGCGGTCAATGACTTTACCAAGCTTTATTGGTTGGTTGGGACCAGTTGGATTTATGCTGAAAGAAGCTTTACAGTCCAACCAGTTATAAGCGCCGCATAGACCTAAGCGCTCCGGGCTGACCACACACACGTGATCAGGTGCAAACGATTGGCATAGGGTACAAGAATAGAAATCATCCACCGTATCGTCAGTCATGTCAGCCAAACGCTTATTGCGGAAGTCATAAGAACTCCGTGCTTTCTCCAACCATTCTGCGATTAAATCCGGTTCGGTGAAAATTTTAATCTGGACTTTGTCTACGATGGCGCCAAAATCATTCATGAAGCGCGCGTGGAGTATTTTTCCAAAATGCTCCAGTGTGAATCCCTTTTCAGCCGCGGCGTTTGAAATTCGGATCCAGGCAATATCTCGCTGCCCGATATGCTGAATTCCTGATGCCCCGTTTATGAAGTAGTGAATCTGGCGCTCTAGTACAGGCTCAAAGTCATCCTGCATCTTGCGACCGGCAACCTCGACAAGGATGCCCATATCCATGGCTCCCTTTTCATCGATATCCTCGAATCCCGGACCTATGATTTCCACTTTTCCGTCCACAACCTCATCAATGGGAGCCATTTGCAGGAACTCGAAACATCGTGAGTATTTGCCGCCAAACTCTACTCGCATATCTGCTTTACGGACTACTTCTCCTTCGAAGGCCGATCCGTATGGCACCGGCACCGGAACTTCAGTCAACGTGAGTTTTACCCCTCGCACCTCGATGCATTTCTGCACTAAACGTTCGGCACGTTCCAGGTCATCCTTACCCTCGATTTCATCAAACGGCAGTGAAACAACATGTTCATAAGTTGTGACGCCTGTTGGCAAGATCTCAGGGATAACAGTGTCAGCAATTACCGGGAAGCCATAATTGATCGCCCCGGCTGCTGCAGCATACTTGAGATCATCCACTTCGCCCAGAGCCAGTACAAACGCAAACACTCGCTCCCGGTTGTAGAGCAGGATATCTCTTGCCTGACCTGCTTTCAAACCACCAAATGTCAATGCCGAACGTGTAGCAAAACCGATGGCATAGATAGCGCTCATGGTGTCCGTGCCAAATGGCACAGTGTAAGTGTCATACCCAAGCTCAACGCCTTCTTCAAGCAATTGATGGATAATACTGCGCCCATTTACATTCCCAGACAGGAAGGTCAAAATGTTGCGTTTTTGTAATTCGCGCACAATTTGGACTGCCACCTCGTTTGACTTTGCCGCGCCTACAATAGCCGCAAAGCCCGGCATACGTCCGTCCACTAACTGAATACCCCATGAGCGCAGTTGGATATCGTCAATAGGACCGTTTAAGTGCCCATCCTTTCCAGCACCGTTACCGGAGTAAGATGTACCGCCAGCCAATTCAAAACCAGGCATCTGTTCAGGCTGCAGCCCATACACGAAGCGAATCGCCTCGATGGTCTCAGCTGCGAGTAGAGTCGCCATACCGCTGTCTAACGTTTCGCCCAGGTATGGTGTCCAATGTTTTTTCGACGGCATTGGATGTAGTAACTGACGAGCTTGTTCCAGTATTGGTCCTAATTGACCCAGGGTAGTAACTTCTTCACCGGTCATGCCAAAAATTGTGGGCAAGTAATATCCTGTATTGGGAAATGAAACCGGAGTATCAGGTCCTTTTTCGGATAAACCTTTTTGAAGCATTATTTCCGCTTCTGTTACCAGTGCATTCGCACCACGAATAGCGCGGGTTGCAATATATCTAGACATCTACGTACCTCCCAAACACTACTTCCTAATCCGATGCTACGCCATAAACAGCAGCTCGGCGTTCCGCAAACGGTAACTGTTCGAATTCAAGCATGCGCCCATCACCGCTCTCTCCATAGCGTTCCGGATCATAAGCAGGTAATCCAAGGTCTGCGCGCTTCTTGTCAATGTGCTCTAAACTCTTACGGACCATTTCATCAGGATCAGCGATAAACTCCATCTTGCCGCCATACAAATCTTCCCAGCCCTCACTGATAAATTTGGCGACAATGTCACTATCAGCAACTCTATCCGGCATGCCGCTTATCGGGGAACTTCCTCCGAAGATAACATACGCACCAGAGGCAACACAATATGTGCCAATTGAAAGTGCTTTTTCGCTCATCCACTCCGGTGCAAGACCAACAGCAGGCACCTGGTCAATATCATCGCCTAGACCACCTTCCTCCACCACTTGGGTTAGCACAGTCAGAATGCGTGAGTTGTCTACGCATGAACCCATGTGCAGCACCGGTGGGATACCAATGGTTTCACAGATCTCGCGCAATCCCGGTCCAACTTTATCCAATCCCGCCTCACCAAGCAAGTGCCCCAATTTCGCTGAAGCAATTGCACCACAACCAGTCTCTACAATCAAGACGTCTTGCTTGAGTAGCTGCTCTGCAACATAAGTATGCAGATAATCTTGGGTGCTTCGAGGGTTATTGCAGCCCACAACAGCAGCCACACCTCGAATTCGCCCGGATATGATGGCATCATTGAGAGGACGGAAAGATGCGCGATATGAACCACCAAGCATATAGTTAATATATTCATGCGAGAAGCCGGGGATCAGATCTTCAGTATGATCAGGTATTTGAGTAGCTCCACGGTTCTTATAATTATCTATCGCCGTGCGAAGGATGTTCTTAGCAATCGTTAATGCTTTGTGTTCATCGAATTCGATGTGCATTGCGCCTTTGATTTTCACCTTCGGCGACGTTGTGATAATTTGAGTGTGGAAATTGCTGGCCAGATCAGTCAAAGCTTGCATGATGCACTGCACATCCACAACCATTGCCTCGACCGCGCCGGTCAAAATGGACAGTTCCTGATGCAGGAAGTTCCCAGCTGCAGGAATACCCTGGCGCATTAGAATCTCGTTCGCTGTACAGCATATCCCCGATAAAGCAACGCCCTTTGCGCCAGCCGCTTTCGCGTATTCGATAATCTCGGGGTCCTGGGAAGCAGCGACCACCATCTGGCTCAACGTTGGTTCATGACCGTGGACTACTACGTTTACCATATCCTCTTTTAAAACACCTAGATTGGCTTGTCCCAGGATCGGTGCAGGTGTGCCAAACAGGATATCTGAGACATCCGTTGCAATCAGACTGCCTCCCCAACCATCCCCAATTGCTGTACGGACGGCATGCTGCAAGATATGTTCGGGTTCCTGATCGTCTCCGATATGTGTGCGGTGTAAGCATTCAACAATCTCACGATCGATGCCGCGCGGCATTACGCCTGTTTCTTCCCATACTTTCTGGCGTTTTTCAGGTGCACGGATGACCGGAATCACCTTTCCATGCTGCTGCCCAAACTGGGCGATATACAGATCCGCCAGGTCGTTGGCGATCTCTTTCGGGGAGCGATCTTCAATTGGGATATCATAATATGCCGCAACCGTCCGTAATTTAGCCACATCACGAATCACGTACCCCTCAGTTTCATCGTTCGCTACAGCTTTGAGAGTAAACGCCATATCACGTCCATGATCTGAGTGAGCAGCAGCGCCAGCGGAAATGGCACGGATTAGGTTGCGAGCCTGAATGGTGTCTAAGGTCGCTCCGCAAACCCCGGTCTGACCGTCTTTCGTCAAGCGACAAGGTCCCATGCTGCAAATTTTGCAGCACATGCCCGCGGAACCAATATTACACGGCACCATATCATCGGCTCGATGAAAAGCTGTACCAATACCAAGTTCATCAGCCCTGTACAACATCTCTTGGGCAGCTGGGTCTATCGTTCGCTCTTCTTGAGTCCTTTGTTTCTTTGGCATTTACTATTCCTCCATCTTATTTTTAATGACACCCATACCAGGACAGTTCCACAACGGTCGCCCTGAAAAGTCAATGTTTTGTGCAAAGCCAACCACCTGTTGAGTGGTCTCAAATACTTCAGTGTGGCGAAAATAAGAAGGCGCATCTTCTGCCAGGTATGCGGCCGCACCTGATTCAACAGGAATAGTCAACTCACCAAGATATCCCGCCTTACCCAGCGTGCTTTTAATTTCATCCACACTAAGTTTATCGGGATCGTAGGTCACTTCAACTGCACCAAATGCACTACTGGCGTAGACAACCTCGACGCCAGGGAGTTCGAATAACACTCGGCGCACTTCAACAACGTGGTGATCAGCATACATCATCGGTACATTTACGGTTAATCTTTCCACGGATATCCTCCTTGATCAGTTTTGATGAAAATTAATAGCCACGAATACTTAATATTTAAATTCATAAGGGTCCCAAAATAGCGCGGCACTCCTTCCTATACAAAAACAAAAAGGCCTAAACCAATTACAGTATTAAAACGATCCTGGCAGGCCATTTATGAACATCTGTACACATTTCTACAATCTGCTGATTTATCTCGACTGATTTAGATTGCACCATTAAATTACCTGCACTAATATACAACAAATCTCTATTCATTCCTAAGCCCATTATACAAAGGATTGATATGACACTTATAGCAAACTTGTCACCTTATGACAAGTGACAAATATTACTATTTATATGAGGTTATTCGTCTTGATAAGATGAACTTTGACAGGTTATAAATCTAAATACCACCCACCGATTCCGTTTTTTTACGCCCCATCACATTCCACCACCCCCAAAAAATTCCGGGGATGATAGTTATGAGTGCCATCATAAAGATCAGACCGGATAAACTCACCATAGTATTGTCCAATATCCATCCGCTAGCTGCTGTACCAATGGCATTCGCTAAAGTGAAAAAAGCAAATTCAGTCGAGAATACTCTACCCCTGATCTTTGATGGCACAATCTGCAGAAGAAGTTGAGTAGAGAAAACCCAATTTATCCCTGTAGCTATTGCCCTTAGAAACGACCCCAATAATACTGCCACAAAACCCCACAATGGAGCTATTATTAACAAACCGATAATACAAATCAGATAAGCCAAACCGATTGCTAAACGCAGCAAATGGCTTTGGTTTCCGGTAAACCGTCGCGTCACGATCGGGCCAATTCCTGTGCCTACTCCAGCAACTGCATACATAATACCCAGACTAATACCACCCCCACCACCAATCACGTATACTTTTTCTGTGAGGATCACCTGAATAATCTGAAAGCCTCCACTGACGGCAAGTGCGATAGCGCCCTTCTGCAATGAGATGATCAATACATCTTTATTTCGCACCAGATAGCGTAACCCTTCCGTATATTGGTTTAACGCTGAAAGCAGATTTCCACCTGCTTTCTTAAGGTCGGTGGTTGGTATATAATGAATACCTGCTAATATCAAGGCTGAAAGGATGAAAGTTGCCGAATCGATCACGAATGCTGGGTATATGCCCCAACCTCCAGCCACGACGCCTCCCATTGCTGCACCCAACGCCAGCATGATCGACCAGGTGGCAGATCCCAAGGCGTTCGCTGCTCCCAATTCTTTATTATCCACGACATCAGGTAAGATCGCATTTCGTGTGGGAAAGAAGAAACCGCTGATGGCCATCTGAACTGCTGTAAGGGCATATAAGAGCCAGATATCATCGGCATCCCGGACAAATAAAAATCCCAATACAACCAAAGCGCGAGTTATATCGGTGATAATTAATAACTGTTTACGGTTGAAGCGATCCGCTGCAACACCCGCGATCGGACTGACGAAGAATGGCGCAAGCATACGGACAATAAACAATCCCCCAACAGCTAAGCCTGAATCTGTCAGGTTAGATATCAAGGCAGCTGAGGCGATCAGATTGAACCAATCGCCGAACAGGCTGACTATCTGTCCCAACCACAAATAGCGGAAATTTCGGTTCTCCCGTAGGAGATCAAGATAACCAATCGATTCGGTTTGCACCATAAACTCTATAAGAAAAAACCTGCCGTATCGGCAGGTTCAGCGAGGAATAATTGATATCCAAACCATTTAATATTATTCTTTCTAGGTGGCGAGGGAGGGAATTGAACCCACAACCAAGGGCTTATGAGTCCCCTGCTCTACCGTTGAGCTACCTCGCCAAATGAGAGCGGGGAAAATATTACTATGCTCCACTGATTTTGTCAACCAACCCGCTCTTTACAAGCTGATTCTGCTTTAAATCTGACGTCTCACGATATAAGCGGAGAGTTCCTCCAACGCCTGGCGTTCCTGGCAACCTGGCATTTCCGCAAGGTATCCGACACCTTGATCAACGTAACGGTTCGCTTCTTCCAGTGACCTCTGAATTGCACCGCTCATGCGGATTGATGCAACTACTCGATCGATTAGAACATCGTTATAGTATTTCCCGTCGATAACAGCCAATATATCCGGATCATCCGGGTATTCTTCAAGATAATAGATAACAGGTAACGTAATCAATCCTTGTCGAAAATCACTTGCCACCGGTTTTCCAACTGTCTCTTGTTCGCCGGTGAAATCCAACACATCATCAACAATCTGAAATGCCATTCCAATCTCGTAACCAAAAGAGCGTGACAGGTCAACAAAATTATCCTCAACCGGACTGAGTAAGGTTGCTGCAGTGGTTGCCAATTCAAACATCGAGGCGGTTTTTGCATAAATGCGGCGGTCGTAATGACTACGCTCCGCAACACCGTGGCTTGAAAACATTTGGGTTAGTTCACCGTTCACAATAACAGCAAGCGTATCTGCAAAAATACGCATTACGGATACCGAGTCAGTCTCGGCTGCTAGTTTTGCTGCCCGCGCAAATATATAATCACCGGTCAGTACAGTAGCAGCAGGAGACCATTGTGCATTAAGGGTTGCAATACCACGACGGAGAAATGCACCGTCAATCAGATCGTCATGCACAAGCGTCGCAGTATGCAACAACTCGATCGCTGCGGCAAGTTTAACCAATCGGTCTTGATCAGCTCCCAACATACTACCGGTTAGTAAAGCTAACGCTGGACGAATCCGTTTACCGCCAGATGAAAATAGGTGCCTCACCGCCACTTCCAGGTCGGGATGGTAATCGGAGGCCTGTGCTTGCAATTGTTCTTCAACACTTAACAATACATCCTGAACAGGGTTCAAGAAATTCAGCGTAGCAAATGAGTCGCTCACCAGTTGAACAACCTTTCAGAATTATTTGATAGGACATCCACTACATTTTCATACGATTGATCGTGGATTTGTGCAATTTTTTCAGCAACAAATTGTACATAGGCAGGCTCGTTTCGCTTTCCTCGGTAAGGGTGAGGTGTTAAAAACGGAGCGTCAGTTTCCACAAGCTGCTGTTCTAAAGGAGTGAATTTAACTACATCTCGCAGCGTTTCTGCATTACGAAAAGTAACCGGACCTGTTATACCTATCATAAAATTATTTTGTATAACTTTTTTTGCCGCCAGGCAGTTGCTGCTGAATGAATGCAGCACTCCAGGTCTTAACCTTAATGAAGAATCGTTATCATTCAACACGGAAACCCATTCAGTTAGAATCGACATAATATCTTCGAATGCCTGTAGATCTTGAGCGCTGGCATTCCGTGAATGAATGATAACGGGGAGATCTAGTTCCGCCGCTAAACTTAGCTGGTCTCGAAATACTTGCTGCTGCAGTTCTTTCGGAGCTCGATCACGATAATAATCCAGACCAATTTCTCCGATCGCTACAACTTTTGGCATTTTTGTTAGATCACGTAAGGTGTTCAACGCACCGTTATCCCAACCAGAGGATTCGTTCGGATGAACCCCAACAGCTGCGAATACTTCAGCATAGGACGAAGACAAACTTACTGCTTCATAACTAGTCGGGATATCAACACCAGGATTTAATATCCGACTTACACCGGATTCGCGTGCGCGTTCCAGAACCTTATCCCGGTCGATATCAAAGGCATTAAAGTTCAGGTGGCAATGCGTATCAATTAGCAATTATTCAATTCCTGCTACTCGCAACCCATCAGCAATAATACCCTCAACACGATCTGGATGGGTTGTCTCTGTGTAAACCCGCAGAATTGGCTCGGTTCCGGAGAATCGGATTAATAACCATCCACCATCTTCCAGGTTGAATTTGTACCCATCTGAGGTATCCAGGTTGATTACCCTCAATCCACCCAAAGTTTCTGGATTAGCTTCTAATATCCTATTCTTTCTCTGTTGGCGATCACCTGTAAACTTTGTATCTACCCGGTGATAATAATGAGCACCAACCTTTGAAAATAATAAGTCCAAAAGCTCGGATGGCTTTTTCTCCAGCCTGACCATCATATCTAAGAAATACAGCCCGGCTAGTATCCCATCGCGTTCAGGTACATGATCCTGAAATGCATAACCTCCTGATTCCTCACCACCGATCATAGCCTTAGTCTCCAGCATCTTTGGCGCAACATACTTGAATCCAACACCTGTATTATGGACCGGCACATCATATATTACCCCTAATTTATCAAGCATCGTCGTGGTTGACAGAGTTTTCACGATAGGACCACGTAAACCACGCACTTCTAACATAAAATATGCCAACAATCCAAAAGCCCTGAGCTGATCGATGAATTTGCCATTTTCGTCTCCGAATCCAACCCGGTCAGCATCTCCATCATTGATAATCAGCACATCTGCACCGAGTTCGATGGTTTTTTGCAAACCAACATCGATATTTGGACGAATTGGTTCGGGACGTTTCATTTCCGGGAATATCGGATTGCGGATGTTGTGTATTTCTATGATCTCGGACCGCCCCCCACCCAATAAGCGAGTGAACCAACCAGCACCATTTCCCCACATCGGGTCCACTAATATTTTCAGACCAGCATCTTTTATCTTTTCTAAATCCACCAGGCGATGAATCTGTTCGATGTACACCGGCGAGGGATCAAACAGGACAACACGCCCACCATCAACGGCTTCTCTTAGTTCAACACGTTCTATATTCTCTTCAAAAGATGGGATGCCGCTCTCAATCTCTTTTAGACCATCTGGATCTATTGCTCCCCCAAATCTGTCGCGAACTTTAAAACCGTTGTCCGCAGGGGGATTATGAGACGCGGTGATATTGACCGCTCCTACCGCTTGCTTAGCTACAACAGCGTATGAGATCACAGGGGTTGGTGTCGCCTTATCGGTGAGATAGACTCGCAACCCATTAGCAACCAGAACCTCGGCTGCTGCTGCCGCAAATGCTTCAGATTGGAAGCGGTTGTCATACCCTACGACCACCCACTCATCGATAAATTTTTTCGAGAGCAAATATTCCGCAAATCCCTGGGTGCAGCGTCGCACGTTTGTAAATGTATAACCTTCAGCAATTTGACTACGCCACCCATCTGTACCGAAAATAATCTGGTTTGGCATCGATCCTCCAGGAGATAGTATGAATTTGATGACATATTATAACAAGGGATAAGAGAGGTAGGTAGGGACTTCTTCCAACTGGGCAAATGTTCGTTATCATCCGTTCTTGTAGGTTGCAGAATCGATCAATCTATCGTATAAAAGGACGGAAGCGCCTGTCTCGTCATCCCATTGGCTTATCTATTTCTCATTTAGGCTCATGATAAATTGACGAAAATGGAGTGTAAACTGTGTAATTTTGCTTGGGTACCTCAAACTTCCAAACAATACTTCACATCCAATGCTGTATTATCATATTAACCTTTATGTTGAATCCGGAACAAATCTGCTGGATGATCGGTATTAATTACTAATACTCGAGGGAGTTAATGAACGAAATTTACGTTGCGTTTCAGGGTGAGCCGGGAGCTTATAGCGAAGCTGCAGCTCTTGAATTCTTTCCCAACGTGATTGGGACATCTCCATATCATTCATTTGATGATGTCTTCATTGCAGTTGAAACTGAGAAGTGCACTCATGGTTTTATCCCGATCGAGAACTCGCTTGCAGGAAGCATCCATCGAAATTACGACCTGATGCTCCGTCATGACCTCCATATCGTTGGAGAGCATCACTTCAGAGTCAGGCATTGTTTATTGGCCCTACCAGATGTAAGCATGGAAGATATCAGGCAAGTTCATTCACACCCTCAAGCGCTTGCCCAATGTGAAGCCAGCCTAAAAAAACTCGGAGTAACACAAGTATCGGAAGCCGATACTGCAGGTAGTGCTCGCATGCTTAGCGAAACTAAAGATCGCCATGCTGGGGCTCTGGCCTCGAAACATGCAGCTGAGGTGTATGGTTTAAACATCCTCACCGAAGATTTGGAAGATAATCCGGCGAACTATACCCGTTTCCTCGCATTAGCCCAACATCCAATTTCAAGGGATGAAACGGAGCGAGATGGATATAAAACATCTATTGTATTCAGTTTGCAGAATAAGCCCGGATCACTCTTCAAAGCGCTTAGTGTCTTCTCTTTACGGGACATCGACCTGACCAAAATTGAATCTCGTCCCATACCTGGAAAACCCTGGGAATATTTATTTTACATTGATTTTATCGGTCATATATCAAATCTCATCTGCCAACGCGCCATGGAACATCTCCAAGAATTTGCTCCCTTTCTGCGGTTGCTTGGTTCATATCCGAGACATCAATTTACATTTACAAATGATGACAAATCCGACTGACCACACGAAGATTTATCTTGACTTCGCTGCCACAACACCAGTTGATGAACGGGTGTTGCAATCCATGCTTCCCTACTTTAGCGACAAATTCGGCAATTCCTCTTCTGTTCACATTTTTGGCCAACAGGCAGAGAATGCATTAGAATCGGCGCGTGAAATCGTGGCTGATGTTCTAAATTGTGTTCCAGACGAGGTGATATTTACATCTTGTGGATCAGAAAGCGACAACCTTGCCATACGTGGAGCTGCCTTCGCCGCCAGAAAAAACCGCCAGGCGAACCATATCCTGATCAGCCCCGTTGAACACCACGCAGTATCAATAACAGCCCAACAGCTCGTTGAACTGCATAATTTCGAACTCGAATTATTACCGGTAGATGAATACGGGTTGGTACATCCTGATACCGTAAGTGATCGCATTCGCTCAGATACAGCCATCGTATCGATAATTTACGCAAACAATGAAATCGGCTCAATTAACCCAATATCCCAAATTGGTGAGATATGCCGTGACCGTAACATACCATTTCATACAGACGCTGTACAGGCGGCTGCATATCTACCTGTAGATACAAATATGTTGAACGTGGACATCTTATCAATCGGTGCCCATAAATTTTATGGTCCTAAAGGAGTTGGTGCCCTATATATTAAAAAAGGAACTCCACTGTACCCCATTTTGACAGGTGGTGGACAGGAGTTCGGATTACGAGCAGGCACACACAATATCCCATATATCGTCGGTCTAGCCCAATCCATATATCATACCCATACTGAGCGAGAACAACGCATCAAGCATGTTATGCCCATGCGAGATTACTTGATTGGGAAAATCTTGGAATGTATTCCTGATTCACACTTGACCGGTCATCCGACATCACGTATGCCTAACCATGTAAGCTTTATTTTTGAAGGCGTCGACGGGAATGCCTTACTCACGATGCTAGATTTAGAAGGTTTTGCCTGTTCATCAGGCTCAGCCTGCAAAACTGGAGATCCGGAGCCATCCGGTGTCTTGCTGTCGATGGGTTTATCGAGAGAATTAGCCTTAGGTTCATTACGTGTAACATTAGGAAATAACACTACACCTGATCATATTGAAAAATTTATGCATGTTTTGCCGCATGCCGTCAACCAAGTACGCCAATATGGAACCCAACAGTTCCCTTGATAGATAATCCATCATGTCTCGATCGAATAGAGTAGTAGTCGCCATGAGCGGCGGTGTAGACAGCTCGGTTGCAGCCGCACTTCTAGTCCAGCAAGGCTTCGAGGTTATCGGAATGATGTTGCGCCTGTGGAGTGAAGCGGGTAGAGAAGCCACTAACCATTGTTGTACACCAGATGCAATGGCTTTAGCGCGACGGGTAGCAGCAAGGTTAGGTATCCCCTTTTATGCCATCGATGCCCAAGAAATATTCTTTGAAAAAGTTGTCAATAATTTTATCGAGGGATACGGTAATGGAATAACACCCAATCCCTGCCTTGCATGCAATCGCCACATTCGTTGGGATTTCTTATTAAGACGCGCCTTATCTTTGGAAGCACAGCATCTTGCTACAGGTCATTACGCACAGATATTTCAGGACACCAACGGTAATTTCCAATTGATAAAAGCTATTGATAAGGATAAAGATCAATCCTACGTCTTGCACGTGCTGACACAGGAACAACTAGCTTCTACTCTCTTTCCGATTGGAGCTTATACGAAATCTGATGTGAGAAAGATGGCAAAGGAGTTCGACTTGCCTGTATCAGAGCGCTCCGATAGTCAAGATCTCTGCTTTCTTGGAAACGGGAATTATCGGGATTTTCTTCGCAGGAACTCCCCACAGGTCATGTCTCCTGGTCCTATTTTATCCATTGATGGAAAGCAGCTTGGCCAACATCAAGGTCTTGCTTTTTATACGATCGGTCAACGCAAAGGTCTTGGTGTTTACTCTTCTGAGCCCCTATATGTGATCAGCAAAGAAAGAAGCAGTAACGCCCTCATCGTCAGCAATAATGAGCATCTGGGGAAAAATGAACTGATCGTCAATGGGGTAAACTGGATCGCTGGAGCCTCCCCGAAAGGAGAAATTAGAGCCGGTGTAAAAATTCGCTACAGGTCTCATGAAGTACGTGGCTCCGTGACCCCGTTAGACGCTCAAAGCGTTCATGTTATTCTAGATGATACGCTGCGAGCTATTACACCCGGTCAGGCTGCCGTATTCTATGATCAGGAAAGATGTCTTGGTGGAGGTATTATTCGAGGATGATATTCAGGATTCGTCAGAAAGGTAATGATGGGTCTGGTACATTACTGGGAGATCAGTCATGACTTTGCCGGCACTATTATTTGGTGTATTGATATCAACTTTATACGGCGCAGCCTTTCATCTCTTCCGAGGTGGAGGTGCAGGTCGCTTGATTTTATATATTTTCCTTGCATGGGTTGGTTTTTGGATAGGTCAAATCCTCGCCAGCCAGCTGGGTTTTAGCCTGATTAATATTGGTCCTCTCCATATAGGGATCGCTACGATGATCAGCTGGTTATTCCTGGGCATTGGATACTGGTTGAGCCTGATCGAAATTAATAATAATCAGACCAAAGCCTGATCATAAAGTAACAAAATATTTTTTCAGATCGCCATTATCATTTAACATCTCTAATCTTGAATAGGGTTATAGTCATTGATGTTACCGGATATTAAATCAGCATCAGCACAGGCTGGTGACCTGGTTGAACTCATCAGCCCCAGCCGAAAAATGTTCGTCTTTCGGCTGGCACCGGGAGGAAAGCTTCACACGCATCGCTGAGTCATTCTTCATGATAACCTGATCGGGAAACCATGGGGCAGTGAAGTACAAAGTCACCAAGGTAGGTGTTCGTTTTTCTTCAACCCACATTTGCTCCGCAGGATGCAGGAAATACACAGGAAACTTCCTCTGGAGGAGAAGAAAGTCAATAGATTCTATGACAGATTTTTTGATCAATCTCTCTGAAGAAGAAATTGTAATTCACCTGGAACGTGTAAAAGATTCTAATCTTGATAATCCATACGCTGAAACCCCCAGCCTGGCTGAATTATATGATGAAGAACCACGTTGTGCCGCTGTGCTGATTCCCTTGATCCGTAAAGACGATTCGTGGGACGTGCTGTTCACACGCCGGAACCAATCCTTGCCCGAACATAGTGGACAAGTTGCTTTCCCAGGCGGCCGGTGCGATCCAGGAGATAATAATCCTGAAACGACTGCACTGAGGGAAGCAGCGGAGGAAATTGGCCTGGTACCTGGGGCTGTTCACATTCTTGGTCGTTTAAATGACTTCCTCACAATCACAAATTATCGTGTCACCCCGGTTGTGGGAATCATACCCTGGCCCTATCCCCTTCAACTGGCTGAAGATGAGGTTAGCAGAGCTTTTACGATTCCACTCGCCTGGTTGGCGCATCCACTTAACCATGAGCTTCGCCAGCGCGAATTGCCTCCACCCTACGGAAAAGTTTCAGTCATTTATTTTAAAGAGTACGATAACGAAATATTGTGGGGAGCAAGCGCCAGATTTATACTCCGCTTGGTAGACGTCTTGTCATCGTAAAAAGGGCCGGCAAGTTGCCGGCCCTTTTTGTATTTTTTTAAGGGAAGCAAGAATTATTCTTCAGCTTCCATATCTTCATCCTCTCTTCTACCCCGTTCGATCACTTCAGGCTCCTCACCTTCTTCGAACTCTTCGACTTCCTCTTCCTCAGGTTCTGGCTCAGCTGCCGGTGCAGTGACTAAAATCACCATCTCGTCTGGGTTTGTCAGCACTTCGATATTCGAAGGTACTGTCAAGTCTCGCACAAAAATGGAGTCACCTATCTCCTCGAGGGAATTCATATCCACACGGATTCGATCTGGTAGATCCTGAGGTAGACATTCGATTTCCAATTGTTCCTGGGCGGTAACCAATATACCACCGAAATTCTTGACAGCGGGTGCTTCTTTTGAAAAATCAAGACTCACTGATGTTCGTAATATTTCCGTTAGAGAGATCCTCTGAAAGTCAAGGTGTAATAACGCGATCGACACCGGATCATACTGCCGATCTCTAACCAGGGTTGTGACAGCCTCACCCTCAACCTCCACGCGGATCAGGGTTGAGGATGAAACGTTGGAGAGGATCCGACTTGCTTCACGCATATCCAGGCTGATGGGACGTGGGTCAATCCCTTGCCCGTATATGATTGCAGGTAAAATACCTTTTCTACGTAGAACCTTAACCTTTTTTCCAATAACCTCGCGATTTGTCGCTTGCAAGACAACTTCGTCCATGATATCCTTCCTCGGAGCGCCTCTCACCCAATTGTAGGTTACCTTCGCTCCTTTGGTAAATTCCGGTTGACACCGGTGTTAGGTGTAATGCACATTAGCTCTTTGTTTCGTTAAAGTCAAACAGAAATTTCGAATGACCGTGTGCAAAAAAAGACGCCTCCATTCGGGGGCGACACTACAGTGCAGGCTAAATTGTATTCGTCTTACATATTTTAGTCAATAGTATATTTGACAGTCTATTTGAAAATACATGCACATTCATCCACAGGCATATTCAGAAATTAATTCCCACGAGATAATTGTAGATGGGGAGAGCATATGTTTTTTTAGCAAGCCCGGGTTACCAGGCTGGGATTCGCTAATTCCATCAACATTCCTACTTGCTGAGCACGTAGGTGTAAATAATAATGATCGCATATTGATATTGGGGTCCGGACTGGGCACTTTAGCCGTTTATCTTGCGCGTAAATTATCTGGTGGATTGATTGATCTCACAGATACCAATTGGATTTCTCTGAATATGGTAAAGAAAACGCTTCGAGGAAACCATATTCGCAATACAAACGTAAATCACGATATAAATGTGGATCCTTCTCGTTTTGGCATTTATGATACCGTTATCATCAGCCTGCCAAAAGGCAGGAAGTTGGCTCAACGTTGGATAATTGACGCAAAAAATGCGCTTCATTCCGGTGGGAATCTCTATATTGCCGGAGCGAATAAACTGGGTATAAAATCCGTTATCCAGGATGCAGAAACTTTGTTGGGCAACTCCAAGGTGCTCGGATACAAGAAAGGACACCGTGTCGCAAGATTTAAAAAAAATAATATGGTTTCGAATGCACCGTCTTGGCTGCTCCAACCAGGAATCGCTCCTGGAACCTGGTACAAATTAACTATCGATTGTTGGGGGGAGGCTTATGAAATTTTCAGCCTTCCTGGGATCTTTTCGTACGACCGTATTGATGAGGGCACCAGAATTTTGCTTGATACCTTGGATATAAAGCTTGATTCTAGAGTTTTAGACTTTGGCTGCGGGAATGGCATCATCGGAATCGCTGTCTCAAAATTAGGCACAAATCAAGTAACCATGGTGGAAAATAACCTGATGGCAATTGCAGCAGCAAGAAAGAACTTGGAAGCACTCAAAATACATAATGCATCCGTAATTCCAAGTGATGTGCTGGAAGCAGTGTCAGATCAAGAGTTCGACATTATCGTATCAAATCCACCTTTTCACACAGGAAAGGAGGTTGATTATCAAGTGACGAATGCATTCATCAAACAAAGCTGGTCTGCACTTCGCCCAGGCGGGAAACTAATAATCGTTGCAAATAGATTTATCCGTTATCAGCAAATTATTGAAAAGATGTTCAATCATTGTGAATACTTGGAAATAACAAATCACTACCATGTAATGCAGGCTATAAAACTGACATGACCGAAATATCCATACCTCGACAGCTGGGTCTGAGGGTTATGGATTTCACCCTAATAGATTAATCTCCACCCAAAAATGCCCAATTAAGAATAAACCACCTCTTTATAGACCAGGGTTCCCTTGAAAAAATCAGACAAGCGAAATCCCAAACACCATCTTAAATTACTTATTATAATTACCTTTGATAAAATAACGAACGAATCGACCTCCTTTTGTTAGGTAAGTTTTTATTTATCAGGTTATCTCACTATAAAGCATCGAGGAGAATATTCCTATGCCCGGCTCTAAAACCAGGAGAATTGGTGTGCTGACAAGCGGTGGAGATGCGCAAGGTATGAACGCCGCAGTCCGGTCCGTAGTTCGAACAGGGCTCGATCTTGGAGTTGAAGTCTACGCGATCTTTGAGGGATACCAGGGGATGGTCGAGGGGGGCGAACGCATCCGCAAAATGACATGGGAATCCGTAGGTGGTATCCTCCATAAGGGTGGTACGGTTATTGGAACCGCCCGATGCGATGCCTTCCGAACTCGTGGAGGCAGGCTGAAAGCTGCCCAAAATTTGCTACAACACGAAATTGATAGTTTGGTAATAATTGGAGGAGATGGAAGCATAACAGGAGCTAACATATTCCGTCAGGAATGGCCCGAGGTGTTGACAGAGCTGGTTGACGGGGGAAAAATCGAGAAAGAAGTGGCGCAAAGACACCCATATCTATTCATCGTAGGCTTGGTTGGGTCGATCGATAATGATATGTTCGGCACTGACATGACTATCGGTGCTGACTCCGCACTACACCGTATTGCTGAAGCCATAGACGCCATCTCCAGCACTGCTGCCAGCCACCAGCGTACCTTTGTAGTAAAAGTAATGGGACGCGATTGTGGTTACCTTGCACTAATGAGTGGTCTGGCAACTGGGGCTGATTGGGTTCTGATCCCGGAAAATCCCCCAGATGTTGAGAACTGGCAAGAAATGATGTGCAATCGAGTGAAGGCTGGTCGCGACGCGGGAAGGCGAGATACGATAATAGTCATGGCCGAAGGAGCCCGTGATCGTGAGGGGAACTACATAGGAAGCTCCGATGTCGCTAAAGTTCTTGAGGGTGCAATCGGGGAAGAGGTACGCGTAACCATCCTTGGTCATGTTCAGCGTGGAGGGTCACCGAGTGCATTTGATCGTAACTTAGGAACAATGCTTGGTCATGCTGCGGTAGAGACCATCCTTTCCACGAACCCAGAAAGTGAGCCTAAATTAATCGGTATTCGCGGTAATCGCATTACAAAAATACCGTTAATGGAGAGTGTCGAGAAGAACAAACTGGTATCTGAAGCGATCAAGGATCAAAATTACGTAAAAGCCATGCAGCTGCGTGGCAGCAGCTTTAAAGAAGCTTTCGATACACTTCGAACCATGCTGCGCGCACTACCCCATCCTCCAAAACCCGATCAAAAGAAGTTGAGATTTGCAGTCATGCACTCTGGCGCACCAGCTCCTGGTATGAATGCAGCCGTAAGGGCAGCAGTTCGTATTGGATTGGATAAAGGTCACACGCTCCTGGGGATACGTAATGGTTTCGAAGGGCTAGTTGATGGAGAAATAAGCGAATTTGAGTGGATGGGTGTAAACGGTTGGGCATCCATTGGAGGGTCAGAATTAGGCACAAATCGGGAAATTCCAGAAGGGAGCGACTTATACAGAATTGCACGCACGATTGAAGAATACGAAATACACGGAATTCTAATCATCGGAGGCTGGGATGGATATGAATCAGCATACAAACTCATCAATGAGAGAGATAATTACCCGGCATTTAATATTCCGTTTGTGTGTCTTCCTGCATCTATAAATAACAACTTACCTGGATCCGAGTTGAGTGTCGGTGCCGACACTGCCTTAAACAACATCGTTGAAGCCGTCGATAAAATTAAGGATTCTGCAGTTGCTTTACGGCGCTGTTTCGTGGTTGAAGTCATGGGTCGCAAATGCGGATATCTGGCATTAATGAGTGGACTCGCGACAGGTGCAGAACGGGTGTACCTGAATGAAGAAGGGGTCACATTGCTCGATTTGCTTGCAGATGTTGATAAGCTCATCTATGGTTTCAGCCATGGCAAGCGCCTGGGATTAATGATCCGCAATGAACTGGCGAACCCGATATATACAACACCTTTTATGTGCGCTGTATTTGAGGAAGAAGGAAAAGATTTATTCGATGTTCGTCAGGCAATACTTGGACACCTCCAGCAAGGGGGTATCCCGTCCCCATTTGATCGAATTCAGGCGACTCGTTTAGCTACACGCTGCATTGACTTTCTCATTGAACATGCAGCGGATGGTTCAACAGATAGCGCTTTCATTGGCTTGCAAGGAAAGAACATCACGTTCCAAGCCCTTGAAGATTTTCCGCGCATGGCTGACCGGAAAAAACAGCGCCCTAAGAAGCAATGGTGGATGGACGTACGACCAATCGCTAAAATATTAGCCCAACCAGGTCCAGGATTTGAGCTTGAACCATGAGTAGAAATTATTCCAACAAAAAAAGGCGCTATCCACCCCGAACCCAGGTAGCGCGGCGTCGCAGAAGGAATATTGGTTGCTTCTCCTGGCTGCTGCCTGTCATATTGGTGGGACTGGTAATATTATTATTTGCTGCAGCTTACTTATTTTTTCCACAACGCAGTAATATACTTCTGCTGGGTGTCGATTATACAGACCCAACTAACGCGGTAGGCCGCACGGATACGATAATTTTATCAACATTTATCTTGCCTGAAGGATATGTGGGCATGCTTTCCATTCCACGGGATCTTTGGGTGACCATCCCTGGTGTAGGAAATAACCGCATCAATACGGCACATTTCTTCGCCGAAGCACAGCAAGCAGGCAGTGGACCAATCGCAGCGATAAATACCGTAGAACAAAACTTTGGAGTCGATATAGATTACTTTTTACGCATCCGTTTCCAAGGTTTTCGGGATGTCGTGGATGCGATGGGAGGATTGGATCTTGATCTTGAGAGACCCATGGCTGGCTATGCAGCAGGCGAACATCACCTCACTGGTCGGAAGGCTCTAGCATTCACCCGCAACCGTTTGGGCTCTGACGATTTCTTTCGTATGGAACGTGGTCAGATCGTTTTAAAAGCCATGTTTAAACAGATGCTTAACCCAATCAAATGGATACGTCTCCCTTCCGTAATCGTGGCGTTTGTTGATTCGGTTGATACTAACATCCCAGCATATCTTTGGCCCCGTTTCGGGTTTGCCTTACTTAGAGTCGGTGTAGAGGGAATCGACAACCGGACAATTACGCGAGAGATGGTTACCCCTTTCATAACAGATTACGGAGCTAACGTTCTATTACCCAGGTGGGAATTTATAAACCTCGTCCTCTACGATATGTTTGAGCAATAGAACAAATATCTTTGTTTTTTACGCGCTGTGTCTTCACACATGTTACAATTGTTTAAATGAATGTCAAAATTATCGCAACAAATCGAAAAGCGAAACACGATTTCTTCCTCACAGAATTTTATGAAGCGGGTTTGGCACTAAAAGGAAGCGAAATTAAATCAATACGCGCCAATCAAGTGAGCTTGAATGAGGCGTACGTGTATACCGATGGTCGGGAGGCATTTTTAGTCGATGCTTATATCGCTCCGTATGAACAAGCGGGAATTTATAATCACGCCCCCCGTCGCCAACGGAAATTACTCCTCCACCGAAGAGAAATTCAACGTTTATGGAACCAGGTTCGCCAGAAAGGCATGACCATCATTCCCACAAAACTCTACCTGAAAGAAGGTCTCGCGAAAGTGGAAATTGCCGTGGCTAAAGGGAAAAGACAGTACGACAAAAGGCACTCCATAGCCAAACGAGATACGGAACGTGAAATTGAACGCCACCTCAAAGAACGTTATAAATAATAAACCAGCAACAATCAGTGGGATCAATCGTTTACATCCTGAAGAAAAACGCGATATTTACACAAAATTGATCCCGGAAGAGCTACTTAATCGATTTGCTATACGTCCAGATTTTCGTGATTCATCCGGTCACGATTTACTCAATCTAATATGTCCAGCAGAAAAATCAACGGTAGAAATTTCGTTATTTCATCAACACGATTTTCACGATCCAATTTTATACGGTCACTTAACAGACACGATCAATGGTCAAATCCATGTACTCTTATATGTACTGAACGACCCCTACTCGACTCGATTCGATGTTGACATCCTCCCCGATGGTACCCCCACGAAATATGGATCCCAATATCGTAATATTGACGCTGAAATCGCTGCGAAAGAATATGGACTCGCTCCAGGTCAAATTCGGAAAGGATTACGTCTGCTTGGTACAGCTATCTTAACTTTCGAGCGCTTCATTGTTGATCTCGGTCACGAACTGTACTTCGCAGACCCGCTGTATTATCACAATGCCGTTATATTCGAGCATTACGGGTTTGCGTATGAACGTGGTCGTAAGCTGATGGAACAAATTGATGCTGGCTTTAGTGAATGGGGTGAAATTCTTCCCAGTTTAGATGGATCTAATCCCTTCAGAAATCTCCAAGCTGCGAAGAGTATACGATTGAGATCTTGGGCCCTACATGACAATGTATTGGGAGAAACTTTCGATAGAGTTACGATGTATAAATGGGTGGGAAAATCAGCTCAAATCAACACGTGCACTGGTTGCACCTGGTAATATTTAACCAAAAAAATATATTTGTTGTGTGTCATTATAGTCCTATACGAGGTAAACTGATATGCTCCAAATAGATGGTTCCCATCTGACAATTAAGAACATTATCGCCGTAGCACGAAGTGGTGAGAATGTCGGACTAACCCCAGAAGCCAGACGGCGGATTGCACGATCTCATTCTTGGGTGCAAGAAATCCTGTTATCCAATAGACCAATGTATGGTGTAAATACAGGATTTGGCATATTTTCTGATCGTAGTATCAAGGCAGCAGATTCGATTGCATTAAATCGCAATCTAATCTTGAGCCATGCTGTTGGTACAGGACCTGACCTCCCCATCGAAGTAGTGCGGGCGGCCATGCTAATCCGGGCGAATACTTTCGCCATCGGACATTCCGGTGTTCGTACTGAAATCGTAGACACGCTCATCGAAATGCTCAATCATGGTGTTACACCAATCATCCCATGTAAGGGTTCGTTAGGTTCTTCGGGGGATCTGGCACCACTCTCACATATGGCACTTGTATTCACAACCGATGATCTCAATTTAGATCGACAATCAGGGTGGGCATATTTTAAGGGTAAAAAGATGAGCGGGAAAGCTGCTATGCTCGCGGTAAATATTCCGCGAATCATATTGGAACCTAAAGAAGGACTTGCGCTAACAAACGGTGCCACTTTTTCAGCCGCCATAGGGGCTATCGCATGCTTCGATTCAAAGCATATTCTGGATATCGCAGATATATCACTGGCAATGAGCCTGGAATCACTATTGGGCGTCTCAGCAGCATTCGACGCTCGACTGCACGCCGCCAGACCCCATCCCGGGCAATCGTACGTCGCTGAAAAAATCAGGATATTGACCGAAGGTAGCTCCTTAATAAATGCCGGAAACCGTATCCAGGATGCGTACTCTCTGCGTTGTGCCCCTCAGGTACAAGGTGCAGCACGAGATGCACTTACACACATACAAGAGGTTATCAACCGCGAGATAAACGCCGTAACGGATAATCCACTCCTATTCGGGTCGCATGATGTCGTTTCTGGTGGGAATTTTCACGGCGAATCAATTGGGTTGGTTATGGATTATCTAAGCCTGGCTGTGGCCGAGGTTGGTGCCATATCTGAAAGGAGGATCTTCCGCATCACCGATGGCAAGCTCAACATTGGTCTCCCTCCCATGCTGGTCGATTCACCAGAGGCTGCCGGTATAAACTCAGGTATGATGATGCCCCAATACACAGCTGCATCGCTAGTGCTTGAGAATCAAAACCTCGCCGCGCCTGATTCGATCCATTCTTTACCGACCTCCGGGGAACAAGAAGACCATAACGCGAATGCAATGACTGCTGCGCGACATACTCGTCAGATAATCGATAACGTAACGTATATATTAGCTATTGAAATTTACTGTGCTTGCCGGGCACTCGATCTTCGACTTCGCCAGATGCCAGACGGCCAACTAGGGAAAGTCGTTAAAAATGTATACAATAGAATTCGCAGATCCGTACCTTACAAACCCGGTGATGAATGGTGGGGGCCAGAAATAGATCAAGTTCATAAAATCATCTTGAATGATGATTTTACACGATTCTAATAGTATGCTAACTCAAATGCATATTATGAACTATTGACTTATCGTGGCATATTTGATATCATTTGTCGACTTATATCAATACTAAACTACAAAACCATAGATTGCTGAATCAACGAGGAAAATACAATGCTGGCTGACCAAATACAATCCGATACGATCTCCCTTACACCAGCCGCAGTGCAGGCTATAAAAGAGCTGTTGGCAAAACGGGACCTTGAAGATTATGCCTTACGTGTGTATGTCTCCGGAGGAGGTTGTTCCGGATTGCAGTATGGTATGGCCCTGGACAACAACATACGAGATGACGATGTTACTTGTGAATCCGGGGGAGTGAAAGCCATTGTCGACGAAGTGTCGATCCAGTATTTACGTGGTGCGACGATCGATTTCGTTGATGATTTGATGGGAAGTGGGTTCAAAATAGATAATCCTAATGCAGCCGCTGCCTGTGGGTGTGGAAGCTCATTCAGCAGCAGTGATGAGGCTGATGCACAAGCGAACAGCAGCAGCTGTAGTGGCTGCAACTAACGAAAATTAAATTAATTTGTAAAAATCCGGCTTTGAAAGCCGGATTTTTTTCTATCTACCACGTAATAATGATATCAGTGTCCCAATAACTCCTAATACAGCCAAGCCAACGATGATAAAACCAATCGGAACGTTGCCTGCACTGCTTAGTGGAGCCGCATTAGATTCGAAGGTTGGGATCACCAATGGTCCCGGCGGGGTGAATGTGGGTAATCGGGTTGGTGGTATTTCTACCAAGAACTGGGCAGCCAGCGTCGGATCTATCGTGGGAGTTGTTCGTGGAGTTGCAGTTGGAGGAGGTTCGACAATGGGGACAGAACCTCTGAGCTCAACGAGATCTTTCCAAACCCAACCAATCCCTCCTTCGACACCTGGATAACTGATTTGTATCCAATCTCCAACCAATGTCCTTCCCAAAGCCGGGACTTGTTGCCCCACGACTAAAACACCAATAACGTCATAACCAATTGTCCCAGGACCAGATCGGACATTTGCAAACCCTTGTTCATTGTCCAGGACAAACACAACAGCACCACCTGGGCTGCCGGTAACAGTTGCTATTGATCCTGTTGGAATTTGCACATAGCGACTTGCGTTTACTCTGCTGACTTGCAATAAAAGGATTATTCCAACACTTATCACGATTAACCAAATCGCTTTTGCTAACTTCTTCCTCATCGGAACTCCAATTTAATTTCTTCTACACCTAATTTGTCAAGAGCCGATTATAATCTAGCATCTGGATTGTTATCATACCCTGTGGAAATCTTCTCAGATATTATTAATACACGTGAAAACATGGAAATACCACGCACATTTCATGGCAATGTTACACCCAATGATATCGGTCATGCTCTAGTCGCTGAATTCAACCGTGGAAATCTACGCGCCCAGCAGCTTGGCAGAGGGAAACACGTAGTTGTCCAGATAAATACTCACCAAAACGCTCGATCTGGAGGTCAAACTGCCCTGAGTGTAGCAATCAGACAGGTGGAAGATGGTGTCTCCATACAACTCGGGAAACAAACATGGTTGGGTGTTGCTGCTAGTTTAGGTCAAACAGCATTGTGGGCATGGCGCAGTCCATGGAATCTGATCCATCGTTTAGATGATATTGCTCAAGATATTGAACACTTACAATTATCTGATCAGGTATGGGAGTTTATTGAAGACACCGCCTACGCAGCCGGAGCATCTTTCGAGTTATCAGAAAGACTTAAGCGACTGGTATGCGTTTACTGCCATACAGCGAATCCTGTAGGCGAACCGAGCTGTATAGCGTGTGGAGCTCCATTAGGCGAGGTTCAACCAACAACCTGTAGCAATTGCGGATTTGTGATAAAAGCTGGGGAAAAAGTATGCCCAAATTGTGGAAAGAAGCAGTAGCCTAAGGAGCACGCAAGTAATCAAGAGCAATTCGGATCGATGGAAGTAGTGCAACTTCGTGTTTTTCATCTACCCTGTTGAAAGGCATTACCTGCTGGCCATTCATCTTAGATTCTAAGCGGGAAGCTAACCGTTCCAGGGTTGGCTGAGCATCTAGACAACCAATTCTTCCAATTAGGATGATTGCTAGTTCACGGATATTTATCGATTGTGTTCGATCGTTTGCGATGTCCGCTAGAATATTACCTGAATCGGTGCATGTTTTGATCAGGATGTCGATATTGGGTTCAACAGATGGATCAAATGCGGCTGCTTCTAACAGAGCGATGATTTTGGAACTCTCCATTTGAGACAGGTGTGCATGAAGATTGACTCTCACCGATTCGGCCGCGGGTAGTCCTTCGTCATCTGGGCCCATCACATCAACTAACGCCTCTACAACTAATTTTCGAATCTCTAGATCTGGATCAGTAATGCGAGTAAATAGAAGATAGGTTAATAACGGAGAGATGCGTGGTGCTCGCTGCTCTAGAATCATCTCCAAGCCAGCTCGTCTATCAGACACTTTTGAGGAAGATAACGCTTCGGCAGCAAACCACAGCTTTGGCATCAACTCCAACGTTCCCGAAGATGTATCACCTAGCTCTAATAAACCCTGCTGTAAATATAGTTCTGGTTGTTGATCAATTGTCATAGTAAATATGCCTCAAAGAACACTATGGTACATATCCGCTATTTAAATCCACCACTTAGTAATTATACCTACCGGACGTTATAAACCAATTAAGGGATAAACATATTTCCGTTAAATAACCCTATCGCTGCTATGCTGTGTCTATGCGAAACGCGCAGTATTTGTGCGCGTCTATTCACTTTCCGATTACTTTTGCTCTTGAAGTCGAGAATTTACCGATTATATGGGTATATGGTAGTGTAGAAAATTACGTAAAAGCGCTCACAGACGGCTGCAACAAAGCTTCCGCACTGTGAGCGCCACCATCTCGATCTATAATTATCAGCTAGCTTATGAGTTCCTTTGCTTTAGCGACAATATTATCAATGGATAAGCCGTAATTTGCATATATTTCTTGATACGGAGCAGATGAACCGAATCGATCAATAGATATTATCGCCCCCTTCTCCCCTACCCAACGCTCCCATCCCTGAGACACACCTGCTTCTACCGATAATCGCGCGCCGATCTCCGGAAGCAGCACTGAATCTCGATATTCCTTCTCTTGTGAAGCAAATATCTCCCAACTTGGGAATGAAACTATGCGCACACTGATTCCGTATTCGGTTAATTTTAATCCCGCTTCTACAATTAAACTCACCTCAGACCCTGTAGCCATCAAAATTAAATCCGGTTCCGTGGAACCAATGTCAGCCATAACGTAAGCTCCTCGATGAAGCCCATCAGCAGAGGCATAAATTTTTCGATCAAACGTCGGAACACTCTGTCGCGATAAGATTAGCAAGCTAGGCCCATCACGCCTTGAAATGGCAGATTTCCATGCCTCTGTGACTTCGTTTGCGTCGGCTGGACGGATCACTACGAGATTTGGGATTGCTCTAAGTGCTGCCAGCTGTTCAACCGGCTGATGAGTTGGACCGTCTTCGCCCAGACCAATGCTATCGTGAGTAAATACCCAAATACTCGGGTAATCCGATAGAGCCGCTATTCGGATCGCTGGACGCATATAATCGGAAAAAACCAGGAACGTACCACCATATGGGATCACGCCTCCATGAACTGCCATCCCATTTACTACAGCACCCATTGCATGTTCACGTACCCCAAAATGGAGATTACGACCAGCAGGTGTACCAGGCTGGAAGCTCGGGCTGCCATCAATCCAAGTTTTATTCGACGGGGCAAGATCTGCGGAGCCGCCAACTAGTTCAGGTAAAAATCCGGCTAACACATTAAGCACCTTACCTGAAGATGCTCGTGTAGCCATACCTTTAGCGTCGGGTTGAAATACCGATAATTCACTGTCCCAATTGACCGGTAATTCTCCATGGAGCCGTCTTTCAAACTCAGCAGCCTGCTCGGGAAACGATTCACGATAAGCATTCATTCGAGATTCCCATTCTTCTTCCCACCGAACACCTCTTTCAAGCGCCTCCCGGAAATGTTCCAATACGTCATCTGGAACGTTGAACAACGGTTCCTGCGGCCAGTTCAGTCGTGCTTTGGCCCCCGATAATTCTTCCTCACCAGGTGGTTCTCCATGTGCTTTTGGAGTATCCTGTCGCGTCGGAAGACCATATCCGATGTGTGTACGGCAAACTATAATCGACGGTCGCGGATCATTTTTTGCCTGTTTAATGGCTGAATCAATTGCCTCAACATCATTTCCCTTTATGCCCTTTATCACGTGCCAACCATAAGCTGCAAATCGAGCGGCGCGATCTTCCGTGAACGTGATATCCGTACTCCCTTCAATCGATATCCGATTGTCATCGTATAAGTATATTAACTTTCCCAGACCCAAGTGCCCGGCAAGAGAGGCAGATTCCGAAGCTACGCCCTCCATCAAATCGCCATCGGTAACAATGGCGTATACATAATGATTTACCACCTCGTGATTTGGGTGGTTAAATTCTGCAGCTAGATGCGTCTCCACAATTGCCATTCCGACACCGTTTGAAAATCCTTGCCCAAGGGGTCCAGTCGTGACCTCTACCCCCGGAGTCAACCCGTATTCAGGGTGACCGGGTGTGCGGCTTCCCCATTGTCTGAAGTTTTTTAATTCCTCAATATTCAAATCATAACCAGTCAGATATAGCAGGCTATACAAAAGCATTGACCCGTGTCCGCCAGACAATATAAAGCGATCTCTATCCGTCCAGCCTGGATTTTGCGGATTAAAGCGCAAATGTCGCGTCCAAATTGTATACGCCATCGCTGCTGTACCCATTGGTAATCCGGGATGGCCTGAGTTGGCTTTTTGCACTGCATCGGCTGAAAGGAAACGGATTGTATTAATTGCTTTCAATTGAAGATCATCAGTTCGATTCATTTTTGTCTCCCATTATTTAAGCTCGATTCAAATGAGTATAGCACTCAAGAGACCTTGCTGCAAGATCATGAAAATATTAATCACTTATACACCTGCGCGCTTATATTTAGAATACATCCACACCCAATTTATTACCATCCAACAAAGAATGACACATCCAAAATTTGTTTGTCATAGAGTTGTGAAAGGATTCTCAAAAGAAATGACAAACATCACGAGGTAGGTGTGTTTTAAGCCACTATGCTGACTCAGCAATATTTTGCATAATTATTATGTTCCAGAAAAGGTTTTTCACCTACTCAAATTAATGAAAATAAATGGCTGGGTAACACAAAGTACAATAACAATTGAAAAAAGTGGTTCTCACTATTTAGACCACTGCTCAAGCATAATCACCGTAGTGCTCAGTCACCGTGGTTCTAATGGAAGTAGCTTAAGCCTTGTGCCCGTTGTCGGGTCGCAAGAACGCACTCAAGTTGTATGCTATCATCAAAATCAGAGTGACTGATCACTAGTCATCTGCAAACCAATTTAGGAGGTGCATGAATGACAACAGAAGTGGTTTCCAAGAGCCCATCCTTCACCAATACATTTTATTCCAGTCTATTTGATGTTCCAGAAGGTGAGCGTATTAGAGCTTGCCTGCAATGCGCTACTTGTAGCGGTGTATGTCCATTCGGTTACTTGATGGACTATCCACCCGGAAAGATGATATCGACTATTCGCGCCGATATATTCGACCAGGTATTGCAAACAGACTCCGTTTGGTTATGTGTCTCATGCTATGCCTGCACAGAAGTCTGCCCTGCAAAAATTCCCCTGACACCCGGATTGATGACCAGAACAAAGGAAGAGATGCTCCTGGCTGGTAACGTCCCCAGCGAACTTCAAGATGCATTAATGAACACCCAAAGATATGGCAACCCGTTGGGTGAATCGCCACGCAAAAGAGCAGCTTGGGCTGATGGTCTGGATCCAGAAGTAACGATTATGAGAAAAGCAAAACGTCCTGTGGACGTTTTGTGGTTTGTCGGAGATTATGCTTCCTACCACCCAAGAGTGCAAAATTCTTCAAAATCGCTCGCCAAAATTTTAAATGCTCTCAACATAGATTACGGCATCCTCGGGCGAGAAGAAAGTTCTGATGGCGACTCTCAACGCTTAGCTGGCGAGCGAGGATTATTTGAAGTAATGGCCGAGAAAAATGCCAAAGCTTTTAATAACTACCAATTCAACCAGATTATTACCACAGACCCCCATGCCTATAATGCCATCAAAAACGAGTATCCGGAGTTAGGCATTTCTTACCCGGTCCAGCACGTGGTTGAATTTTTGGTCGAACGCCTGGATCAATTAAAGCCTCTCTTCAAACAAGAATTAAATGCCAGGATCACATACCACGATCCATGCTACTTAGGTCGAGCTAATGGAATATATGACGCTCCACGATTATTACTAGAACAAATACCTGGTGTGGAATTGGTTGAGATGTCACACAATCGCACAACCAGCATTTGTTGTGGTGGTGGTGGTGGTGGAATGTGGTTGGATGGTTACCAATGGGAGAAGGCTCACGTTCGCATGTCCGAGTGGCGTATACGAGAAGCAGTCACCGCTGGTGCAGATATTCTGGCAGTAGCATGCCCCTATGAAACACCCCGTTTCGAAGATGCCGCAAAAATGGTTCAAGGTGCTGGCAAACTCGCAGTGAAGGATATCACCGAACTCCTGAGTGAGGCAATGGAAGAATAAACGGATAGTATTATTAAAGGAGTCACTGATGAATATTGTTGTTCTGGTCAAACTCGTTCCCGACCTGGTCGAAGAACTCAGCATTGATGCAAGTGGCATCAAGCTCGACGATTCCTGGCTTCGATTAATAATCAACGAATTTGATGACCACGCTATAGAACAGGCAATCTTGTTAAAAGAACAGTCTGATGCCCAGGTGACAATTATTGCTCCTGATATTGAAGGCGTTGATGATGTGCTATTTACCGCATCCGCAAAAGGAGCTGATCGACTGATCAAACTAACTGGGATTGATGAGGGAGAGATAAACAATCATGCCCTGGGTCGTGCTGTAGCAAACGAAATTAAAGACCTTCAACCTGATCTTTTGCTGACTGGCGTTCAAGCAAATGACGATCTTGACGGACCTGTGGGACCCCTGCTGGCGGAATTCCTGGGTTTACCTTACGTGGGCTATATATCTGGAGTAAAGGTAGATAATAATAAGGTTGTTGCACGCAAAGAATACCCTGGCGGTTTGATCGCGGAGATGGAAGTGACACTCCCCGCTGCTTTGGGGATACAGGCTGCTGAACAACCCCCTCGCTACGTGGCTGTCAGCAAGGTACGCCAAACAATGAAGACCGCAACTATTGAAGAAAAATCAGTGTCGGAATTAGATCCAAGTGGAAGTCTTTCAATCAGTAAAATGTACCAACCTGAGGTCGGCGAGCGTGCGACAATGATCGACGGAGATGAAGAAGAGATTACAGCTCAGCTTATCGAACTTTTCCAAGAGCTGGGTGTGATGTAAAGTAATTTTGTACTTGATAGATTATTACTGTACATTTCCTGGTACCGCAAATATGTTTTAAGAGAAGGAGATTATCTATGAACCAAGATATTTATGTGGTTATTGAACATTTGAGGAACCAGGTGTCAGACATTTCCTTTGTTATGCTTGCTGCGGCGCACGCATTAACTAAGGAAACCAATGGGTCTGTGGTAGGTCTCTTGTTGGGAGAAAACAACCAGGATTTGGTGAAAAATTTAGCGGCCGACCGAGTTATATATATCGATCATCCCGCTCTCGCTGAATTTACATCAGACGCCTATATAAATACACTTGAAAATCTAATAAACGATAATCAACCACGTGTCGCGCTATTCGGCAATACATCTATCGGTGCGGAAATTGCTAGTGTACTCTCTGCTCGGTTGGATTTACCATTAATTAGTTCCTGCATTAATTTTGACAGCAATGCTGGTGAACTATTATACATCTCCCAAATTTGTGGCGGTAAAATCATGATTGAGGGCGGCTTTCTCGAAACAACAACACTGGCGACAATGATCCCTGGCGGCTACAAACCAGAACAGGGGCAAAGTAAGGAAGCACCAGAGATCACTATAGTAACTGCTCCAGAGCTAAAGGACCTACGCGTAACCCTCGCTCAGTATATCGAGCCGGAAGTTGAGGATGTAGACATTTCTAGAGAACCAATTCTAATTTCAGTCGGGCGAGGTATTCAAAACGAAGATAATATCGAGTTGGCAGAAGAATTAGCTGAGTTATTGGGTGGTGTCGTTTGCGCTTCAAGACCCATCGTGGACCAGGGCTGGCTGCCAACATCACGGATGGTTGGTAAGTCCGGCAAGACTGTCAAAGCCAAACTATACCTGGCCATGGGAATCAGCGGCGCACCTGAGCACATTGAAGGAATTACTGATTGCAAGACGATTATCGCCATTAATACGGATCCTACTGCTCCGATTTTTGATGTGGCAAATTATGGTGCTGAGATTGATGTGCTTGATCTGGTTGAAGTACTCATCGAAGAGATAGAAGAGGTTAAAGGCGAATAATACGATGTCGTACTATACGATAAAAACAGTTTTAGTATTATTTACTCTTTTCATTGCTGGCATAATATTTTTCAAGCGAATATACGATTACCTTATCGTTAACTTACGACGTGGCCAACCAAGCAATGTTACAGGGCAGTGGGGTGAGCGGATAAAATTATTTATCGTATATGTACTCGCCCAATTTCGTCTTTTTAGATATCGAAAGCCAGGATTAGCTCACTTCTTTATATTTTGGGGATTTCTAATTCTTTCCCTTACAATTTTATTCGCAATTGTAGAAGGAATCGCAGCTTTTTCGGATCCGGATTACATAGTACCAGTTATCGGATCCATCGGTCCACTCGCTCTCTTACAAGATATTTTAGCAGTTATTGTGATAATAGCAGTCCTATACGATCTATATGTACGCCTTGCAGAAGATCCAGAGCGTTACACAGGTAGTCACAAACGTGAGGGTGTGCGGGTCCTGATCTATATTTTGCTCATCATGATCACCTTGCTTGTTATGAACGGTATCCGAATAAATCTAAGGGTTGACCCAAATGCAGGATGGCGACCAATCTCATCAGTTGTTGGGAGGTTGTTCGTTGGCATGGAAGAGACGACCCAAATAATTGTCGAGGAATCAGCTTATTGGGTACATCTTCTTATCGTACTAATCTTCTTGATCGAGCTTCCGCAAGGAAAGCATTTCCATGTGGTGACATCTGCTTTTGCAGTATTCCTTCGTGACCTGGAGCCTCGTGGAGGTTTACATAGCGCGCCGGAATTTAATGGTGATGTAGGGGTCAGTAAAGTTGAACAATTCCGTTGGAGGCAAATGCTTGATTTTTACACTTGTACAGAATGTGGACGGTGTCAAGATTATTGCCCTGCGTACGCTAGCGAACTACCCCTATCACCCAAACTACTAATGATGGATCTAAGAGACCATCTGAAGGAGAGGGGGGAGGCATTAACCAAAGAATCAACGAATACTTCCACGCATCAATCAATTTTGGAAAAAGAGCTAGTAGGTGACGTCATAACATATCAAACGCTATGGGCCTGTACAACATGTTACGCTTGTGATCAGGAATGCCCATTATTAATCGACCATATTTCTCCAATTGTTGACATGCGTCGACATTTGGTAATGGAAGGACGCGTTGATGCTGAACTTCAAGATGCGCTAGCAAATTTGGCCAGATATGGAAATTCGTTTGGTAAATCTGCGCGTGCACGAGCCCGATGGGCGAGAAAGATAAAACCAAAGATTAAAGATGCGCGCAGTGAAACTGTTCAATACCTTTGGTTCGTTGGCGACTACGCCTCATTTAGTTCAACATTAACTGATGTGACAAAATTAACAGCAAATATCTTTCGAAAGATTGGATTAGATTTTGGCATTCTCTATGATGGCGAGAACCAATCTGGAAACGATGTACGTCGAGTTGGTGAAGAGGGCTTATTCGAGATGCTCGTAGAGAACAATATGGCCGTCTTAAGCAAATGCAATTATGAAACCATAGTCACCACAGACCCCCACACATACAACACACTTAAGAACGAGTACCCAACAAATGGAAATGGGCGTCCTCCAGTTCTACATTATACAGAATTGCTTGACGAATTGATTACTTCCAACCATCTTAGCTTCAACAAAAAGCTAAATTATAAAGTCACCTACCATGACCCTTGCTACCTGGGTCGATACAACGATGTATACGAAGCACCACGCCGAGTAATCGAAGCTACCGGTTGTCAATTGGTTGAAATGCCACGCCACGGCGACCGCACATTCTGCTGCGGAGCTGGTGGAGGGAGGATTTGGATGGAGGACAATCCTGACGTACAAGAGCGTCCGGCTGAAAACCGCATACGTGAAGCGGCTGCACTTCCAGATGTTTCCACTTTTGTTGTCACCTGTCCCAAGGACCTGGTAATGTTCAAGGATGCTGTGAAAACTACCGGATTAGAAGAGAAGATTGTCGTTAAAGACATCATAGAGTTAGTAGGAGAAGCATTAGAACTGATTGATAGTGAAATTACAGAGTGAAGATGATTTGTGGATCTTTCGAGAAGAAACAGTGAAAAACTTCTTTAAATCAAAATTTCGTTTAAAGAACAGTATAAAGGTCTCAATTGCGACTAAACTGATCTTTGGTTTCTTAATCGTTATCACGATTATCAGTGCAATATTCATGGTAGTTGGTGTTCGGTTAATCAGCGACCGTATTGTTTCAGAAGCTCAAGAAGCGGTGCGTCACAATCTCAATGCTGCAAGAGAGATATACTTGCACAGGTTAAGCGAAATTAATGATGTGGTTCGTTTCACAGCAGACACATGCTTCCTGGCAAATGCATTGATATCTGGTGAAATATGCCAGGTCACTGATGAGCTAACTAGGGTTAAAGAGGAGGCTGGATTCGATATCTTAACTGTGACTGACGAAAACGGTAACGTCTTGTGTCGAACCAGTAATGTGTCTGCCTCGGGTGACAACCAGGCTCACGATGAAATAGTTAAGGCGGTTTTATCCTCAGAAGCGCCCGTCGCATCAACAACGATTGTGTCCGCTGAAGATTTAGGGAAAGAATCTCCATATCTGACTGAACAAGCGTACATGAAATTTATTGACACCCCACTTGCTCGCGTCAGAGGAGGCAGGAAAGAAACATCCGGCATGATGTTAAAGGCAGGAGCCCCAATTTTTGATGCCCAACGAAATTTAATCGGAGTTGTATATGGAGGGGACTTGCTGAATAATAACTTCGAAATCGTTGACAAGGTAAAACAAACAGTCTATGAAGACGCAATCTACAATGGACAAAATATTGGAACGACAACCATCTTTCAGGATGATGTAAGAATTTCAACAAACGTAAGAGATGAATCCGGTGCAAGAGCTCTCGGGACACGTGTATCTGAAGAAGTATATAACCAAGTCGTTATTGATGGAAAACCTTGGATTGACCGGGCTTATGTGGTGAACAACTGGTATATATCGGCCTACGAGCCCATCAGAGATACAACAGATAAGATTATTGGAATACTGTATGTAGGTGTATTAGAACAAAAGTATACCGATTTAAGGAATCAAACCATTCTAACGTTCATGGTGATCACATTTACTGGAGCATTGATTTCCATGATTGCAGCTTACTTCATCTCTAGAAGAATATCAGTCCCAATTAATCAGTTAGTATCAGCATCAGAAGAATTGGCAGAAGGCAACCTGGACGCACGAGTCGAGATTAAGACCAATGATGAACTCCAGTACCTAGCTGAATCTTTTAACACTATGGCCAAGGCTCTAAAAAGAAGAGACGAAGAGTTAAAAGAATTTGCTACCGAAAAAATCATGGAATCCGAAAGATTAGCGCTCATCGGTCAATTGTCGGCCAATGTGGCTCATGAATTGAATAACCCCCTCCAGGGTATCATTACGTACTCCCACCTGCTACTTGAGAGTGATGCCAGAGAGGAACCAACAAAAGCCTACGTAGAGAAAATCGTCGGCCAAGCTAATCGCTCCAGAGATATCATACGTGGCTTGTTAGATTTTTCCCGGCAAAGGACACCAGATAAAACGCCATGCAAAGTGGACGACCTATTGAAAGAATGTGTATCTTTGTTGGAAAATCAGGCGTTGTTTCTCAATATTGAAATCGTTAAAGATTTACAAGAAGACTTACCGATGATCATTATAGACCCTTCGCAAATTGAACGCGTCTTCGTGAACATCATCATCAACGCAGCTGAAGCTATGGATGGAGAAGGACAGCTATTATTAACTACACGATATGAACCAAGTAAGGAATTCGTTGAAATATCATTTATGGATACTGGAGGCGGAATCAGGGAAGAGGATATTGACAGAATCTTTGATCCATTTTTCACCACCAAAGATGTAGGTCACGGAACTGGATTAGGATTAGCAATCAGCTATGGAATTATTAAAAGGCACAAAGGGACAATTTTAGTTGAAAGTGAAATTGGTAAAGGGACAACATTCACAATTGAACTACCACTTCATAGTGAAGAAAAGGTAGCAGCAAATGGTAGAAGAAAGTAAAGTACTGATCATTGACGATGAAGATATCGTCATTGATTCCTGTACATCAATATTATCCGGTAGGAATTATAATATAGCTACTGCTAATAATGGCATTATAGGATTGCAGTTGTTGGAGGAGTTCCAGCCCGATCTCGTTTTTGTTGATCTAAAAATGCCGGGAATATCTGGATTTGAGGTACTCGAAAAGATCAATGAATTTGATCCGACGATTGTGCGAATTGTGATAACTGGTTTTTCCACGGTTGATTCTGCTGTTGAAGCAATGAAGAAAGGGGCTTATGATTTCCTACCAAAGCCCTTTACGCCAGATGAATTCCGTCTAATCACAAAGCGGGGGATGGAAAGAAGAAAACTTATTTTAGAAACCATCGCTCTCCGGAAGGAGAAAGAGTTATTAAGAGAACATTTCGCCGCCATTGTCTCACATGAGCTTAAGTCTCCCATCGGTGCTGTCCAACAAAATCTATTCGTGTTGATTGACGAGCTGTCAGGTAAGCTTTCAGAAGACCAGGAACGGCGTTTTAAACGCATCCAATCCCGCATAAACGATCTCGTGAAGCTCATCCATACATGGCTTAGGGTAATCACTGTTGACATCGAACAAATCCGCGAAAACTTTATATCCATCTCCATAGCCACAGTCATCTCTAAGTCGATTGAAAGCACTCAGCCTCATGCATCGCGTAAGGGTATTGATATTATTGTCGATATTGTGGAGCCATTAGGACTTATACTAGGAGATGAGGGAACCTTAGTAGAGTCTTTGGTTAATATCATAAGCAACGCAAATAAATATTCACGGATTAGTAGTCAAATCCAAGTAAAAGCTTACCAAAAGGAGGATAGTATTTTTATTGCAGTAAGGGATACCGGTATAGGCATCCCCAAAGAAGAACTTCCCTACATTTTCGACGATTTTTACTCAGGTACTCCCAGCCCCGACGCAGAGAGGGGAAGCGGGCTGGGATTGGCTATTACAAAGCGTATTATCGAAGCACATCATGGAATGATTTCAGTTGAAAGTGAACTGGGTAAAGGGAGCACTTTCATCATCAGGCTCCCTGTTCAAAAAGATATAGACGATCAACATGTCCCCTTAAAATGATGACCGTTCAAAAATATGATTGAAGGAGGTTCCCATGGAATCACAAAAGACAATATTAATCATCGATGACGACCCCGATTATGTTGAAGGGATCCAGTTAATCCTTGAGAAAGCTAACTACGAAGTAGATGCAGCCTATAACCCTAAAGATGGATTTGAAGCATTGAATTCAAAATACTACGACTTGCTCATCCTGGATATCATGATGGGGCGGGGGGCTGAAGGTGTTATGGTCGCTCGGAAGATCGGTAAGGATCCCACATTGAGGGAAATACCGGTCTTGATCGTTACCGGTATTCAAGAGCAAATCGCTTTTCTCTTTCCCGGACAGGCAGTCCGCCCTCAATTCGTTCCAATAAACGAGTTGATTGAGAAACCGGTTGAACCTGGGTTGCTACTGGAGAAAGTAGCCAGTCTGCTGGAGCAGTCAGAAGAAAGAAAAGCCGAACATCAGACTGGACAGGGATAAAACCAATGGCAAAAAAACCTACTTTTAGTAAAGAGATAGCCAACCTATTGTACGCTTCTCACGGGAATCCGATCGTGTCATGCATTCAGTGTGGCACTTGTTCTGGGACCTGCCCGGTTGCCGAGTACATGGATCATTCTCCCAGGCGTCTTATTGCCATGATCAATGCCGATCTCAAAGAAGAAGTGTTGGAAAGCAATACATTTTGGTTTTGTGCATCGTGCTACCACTGCACAGTTCGATGCCCAAGCGGGATCGATATTGCCGAATTGATGTACGCAGTAAAACGATATTCGATTTGGAAGCACCAATACAAAGAAGGATTAGTTGGCCCGGTTTTCTCTGAAACATTTGTGAAAACGATCTTTAGAAGCGGTCGATCCTATGAACCCATTCTGGCTCCTTCCTATATTTTTAGTCGTGGTGTTCGAAAGATGTTTGAGGAAGCTCACACTGCAACAAACTTGATGCTAAAGGGGAGGATTCCGGTGCTTCCATCAAGGATCGAAAGAATCGAAAACTTACAGCGTGTGATTGGAAGAATCATACCGACGGGAGGTTCCTCATGAAACAATATGCATTATACCCGGGCTGCTCGCTTGAGAAAATTGCGCAAAGCTACCGTGTATCTGCAATTGAGACCTCGCGTGCAATGGGAGTAGAACTTAAAGAAATCGATGATTGGAACTGTTGTGGTGCGACAGCCTACTTCCATGTAGACGAACTTCTTTCCTATACACTGGTAGCCCGAAACCTTGCCATCGCAGAGAAAGAAAATCTTGATTTTGTTGCACCATGTAGTGCGTGCTATAAAAACGCATATTTCACGAAGAAATACTTAAATCAAGATCCTGAACTTGCAGAACACATCAACTACGCATTGGAAGAGGATAACCTTCATTTCACAGGAAACATTGCAGTTAAACACTTGATTGAAGTGTTTGTTCAAGACTTGGGAGTAGAGCAAATTAGAGATAAAGTCTCAAATCCCTTGGAAGGTCTTCGGGTAGCTCCCTATTACGGATGTCAAATAGTGAGACCAAGGAAAGACCATGAGGATGTTGAAGAACCCCAATTTTTCGAGGATTTAATTTCAGCTATGGGAGCAGAACCAGTTGATTATCCAAACAAAGTTCGTTGTTGTGGCGGATCTTTAATAATCACGAGCCGTGTGGCAGCACTTTCACTCGTACGCGTTCTCCTCCAAAGTGCAGTAGACAGCAATGCAATGGTGATTGCTACTGCATGTCCGCTCTGCCAGGTTAATCTAGAATGTTATCAAGAACAGGTAAACCAGGAGTTTGGCACCGAATACTCAATCCCAATTTTGTATTTCACACAAATTCTGGGATTATCTTTGGGTATTCCTGCCAAGCGTTTAGGAATTGGAACAGAATTAGTCTCTACAAAAGAGGTACTAACATACGCCCAGAAAAAGGAGAATGACTTATGAGTGAAAAAGTTGGAGTTTATATTTGTCACTGCGGTACAAACATCGCCAAAACGGTGGATGTTGAGGATGTGGCGGTATGGGCAGGAGATCAACCCGATGTGGAGATCGCACGAGATTATAAGTTCATGTGCTCCAGCCTTGGGCAGGATCTGATCGAGGAAGATATCAAGGAAAAGGGGCTTACTCGTGTGGTGGTGGCAGCATGCTCCCCACATATGCACGAAAAAACCTTTCGTACTGCCTGTGAACGGGGAGGTCTGAATCCTTTCCTATTCGAAATGGTTAATGTAAGGGAACACAATTCCTGGACAACTGACGATCGTGAAGCCGCTACCAAGAAAGCAAAAGCCTTAGTCAACGGCGCAGTAGAACGAGTAATCTACCACCAAGAACTCGAAATGATGCCTTTGGAAATCAACCCCAATACCCTGGTTGTTGGAGGTGGTATCGCCGGTATCTCAGCATCTCTGGAACTAGCCGATGCAGGCTATCATGTTTATCTCGTTGAACGTGAACCGTCCATTGGCGGTCACATGGCTCAACTGGATAAAACATTCCCTACTTTGGATTGCTCGGCATGTATTCTGACGCCTAGAATGGTAGAAGTTGGACAACATCCAAATATAACCCTCCTCACCTGGAGTGAAGTAGAGAATGTAGAAGGTTATCTTGGCAACTTCACTGTGACTGTGCGGAAAAAAGCACGCTACATAAACGAGGAGCATTGCACAGGATGTGGGATTTGTATCGAAAAATGCCCCTTCAAAGTTACAGATGATGTATTCGAGGCTGGCTTGAGCACGCGTAAAGTTATTTACAGACCATTCCCACAAGCTGTACCAAAGTATCCGGTTATCGATACTGAAAACTGTGTCTACTTTCTCAGAGGAAAATGCAAAGCCTGCCAAATTTTCTGCCCCACTGAACCCAACTCAATAGACTTTGAACAGCAGGATGAATTTCTAAATATCGATGTAGGTAATATTATTCTCGCAACGGGTTACGACCTATTTGACGTTAGCAAAATTCCACAATACGGCTACGGTCGCTTGGCAAACGTTTTCACCAGCCTGGAGTTTGAACGCTTGGTGAATGCTGCGGGTCCCACATCGGGAAACATCGTGTTACGGGACATGGAAACTCCTCCAGATAAGGTAGCCATTGTACACTGTGTTGGCTCGAGGGATGAGAATTACCACAAGTATTGTTCTAAAGTTTGCTGTATGTACTCGTTGAAATTCGCTCATCTTGTGCATGAACGACTGCCTGATGCTGAAGTTTACAATTGCTACATCGACATGCGCACACCGGGCAAAGGATACGAGGAGTTCTATAATCGCCTGCTGGAAGAAGGCACCCACTTCATCCGCGGGAAGGTAGCCGATATAACAGATTCTGCCCGCACTGATGAAGAGGAAGGAAAACTCATCGTACAGGTGAATGATACGTTGATTGACAAGCAACGCCGTATCCCTGTGGACATGGTAATACTAAGCCCGGCGATGGAAGCCCGCTACGACTCTCGAAAAATCACCCAATTGTTCCGGATGGGCTGCGACTTTGATGGTTTCTTTGTGGAGCGGCACCCCAAGTTAGATCCGGTTGCGACTATGACTGAGGGGATTTACATAGCTGGCGCATGCCAGGGACCAAAAGACATACCGGATTCGGTATCCCAGGGCGCTGCTGCCGCGGCACGTGTAGCCGGTTTGATCGCTCGAGGCACCGTTTACATTGAACCAGTACGTGCCTCCATCATTGAAGAACAGTGTTCCGGATGCAGGATATGTAACAATCTCTGCCCATACAATGCCATCATCTTCAATGAAGACAAGGAAGTTTCAGAAATTATCACTGCTCTTTGCCAGGGTTGCGGTACCTGTGTAGCTGCTTGCCCAAGTGCAGCCATCACCGGTGCGCACTTTACAAACGATCAGTTGATGTCACAAATCGAAGGTATTCTGTGGGATGTTGGAAAGGGCCTGGAATCTATTAAAAAGGTCGAGTCCGTAGCAGAAATAGGAGATTAGATATGACTGAACAATATGAACCCATAATCGTTGGATTTCTATGCAACTGGTGCTCTTACCGGGCCGCGGACTTGGCTGGCACGTCACGTCTGCACTATGCTCCAAACCTGCGAGTGATAAGAGTGATGTGCAGCGGGAGAGTCGACCCTCAATTTGTGCTCAAAGCCCTACGCCAGGGAGCTGACGGTGTGATGATCGCTGGCTGCCACCCCGGAGAATGCCATTATGTTGAAGGCAACATCAAAGCCTTACGTCGCTTCCTATTACTCAAACAGATGCTCCGGCAGCTTGGAATTGAAAAAGAACGTGTACAGCTTGTATGGGCATCTGCTTCCGAAGGAATCATTCTTGCGGATGCAATCAATCGGATGACAGAGGAAGTACGTGCATTAGGCCCACTACGCTGGCAAGACTCCGTAATCGGAGCTAATGGCCACAAGGAAGGGGAAACCGTTCAAGACGCTCCGGTTCCCGAGGAGGTATGATATGACTGAAAATGGAAAACCAAAATTAGCTATGTATTGGGCTGCTGGTTGCGGAGGTTGTGAGATTTCTGTACTGAACATCCACGAGCATATCCTAACGGTAGATGAGGTCTTTGACCTGGTATTCTTCCCAGCCATTGCCGACTTTAAGATTTCTGATTTAGAGGGATACCCTGATGGCTTCATCGATGTGTGCCTGTTTAACGGGGCTATCCGTAACTCCGAAAATGAGGAGATGGCAGAACTGCTTCGCCAAAAATCAAAGATCATGGTGGCTTATGGCTCCTGCGCTTATGAGGGTTGTATTCCTGCATTATCCAATTTGACATCAAAGGACGCAACATTCAATGCCGTCTATCTGGATAATCCATCGATAGATAATCCAGATAGGATCCTACCTCAAATCAGTTTTGAAGTTCCCGAAGGGGAATTAACACTTCCGGAGTTCTATCACACAGTTAAATCCCTTGATCAAGTCGTGGATGTGGATTATTACCTACCTGGTTGTCCACCTGAATCACCTCAAGTCTGGGCTGTGCTGCAGGTTGTGGTAGCTGCCTTACTTGAAGGCGCACTATTACCTCCCAAAGGTTCCATCGTTGGAGCGAGTAACGTTGCTGTTTGTGAAGAATGCCCGCTTGAAAAGCAAGATAAATCAATAACGCGATTTTATCGTCCCTACGAGATCACACCAGATCCTACGATTTGTTTGCTCGAACAAGGGATAGTGTGCATGGGACCAGCTACCAGGGCCGGTTGTGGTGCCTTATGTCCCCAGGTAAGCATGGGTTGCCGAGGTTGTTATGGTCCATTAGAAGGTGTTGACGACCAAGGCGCAAAAATGCTGTCTGCTATCGCATCCGTCATCGGTGTTGGAAACCCAGATATGGAAGAAGATGAACTGGAACAGGAAATCCAGGCTGTCGTGGACACCATTCCCGATCCGGCTGGAACTTTCTACCGCTTCAGCATGGCTCATTCACTGCTTCGCCGTGCTAAAGTTAATGCTGATAGATCAGGAGAAACCCAATGAATCGTATAATAATAGATCCAATTACGCGCCTGGAAGGCCATGGAAAAATCGAAATTTTCCTGAACCAGGAGGGCGATGTCGAAAATGCATACCTCCAGATTCCTGAATTACGTGGATTTGAGCAATTCTCTGTTGGACGACCAGCAGAGGAAATGCCTCGCATCACCAATCGAATATGCGGTGTTTGTCCAGAAGCACATCACATAGCATCTACTAAAGCACTTGATGCCCTTTTCCATGTTGACCCGCCATCAGTTGCCAAGAAGATTCGCGAACTCTTCTACGCTGCATTCTATTGCACCGACCACACCGTCCACTTCTATGCCCTTGGGGGGCCGGATTTTGTAGTCGGTCCCGACGCTCCACCTGGAGAACGCAATATCCTGGGTGTCATCCATAAAGTAGGCGTGGACATCGGCATGGAGGTGATAAATTGCCGCAAGCGCAACCACCACGTAATCAAGATTTTAGGTGGACGAGGTATCCATCCGGTAGCTGGTTTGCCTGGGGGGTGGAGTAAAGCAGTCAATGAAGAAGAACGGCAGGAAATCGAAGAGATTGCCCGCAAGAACGTAGACTTCGCACTTTTCAGCTTGAAGTTATTCGATGATGTCGTACTGGCAAATCAAGCATACGTAGATTTGATACTTTCAGATGCATTTACGCATCAAACTTATTACATGGGTACTGTTGACGAGAACAATCACATCAACTTTTACGATGGCATGATCCGGGTCACAGACCCAGAAGGCAAGGAATTTGTCAAGTACGATGCTAAGGATTATGCTCAACACGTGGCTGAACATGTGGAACCGTGGACCTACTTGAAATTCCCCTACCTGAAAGGCGTCGGCTGGAAAGGATTAGAGGACGGTATGGATAGTGGTGTTTATTGCGCTACACCTCTATCACGGCTAAATACATCCGATGGAATGGCAACACCGAAAGCACAAGAAGCCTTCGAGAAGTTCTATGAGACATTGGGGAGTCAAAAGACCAATGGGCGCTATGCGCCTGTCCACCATCGACTGGCTACCCACTGGGCACGCCTGGTCGAGTTACTTTATGCCGCTGAGCGTATGCTCGAACTAGCTACGGATCCTGAAATAACGGATCCCAATGTACGAGCACCGATAACTGAGACGCCCGATGAAGGCATCGGCAGCGTTGAAGCGCCACGCGGGACTTTGACTCACCATTACCATACAGACGAGAATGGTATGCTGACAAAAGTCAACCTGATCGTAGGAACCACCAATAATAACGCTCCGATTGCGATGTCAATCAAGAAAGCCGCCCAAGGTCTCATCACGAAAGGTACCGTTATTACAAATGGTCTACTGAATATGATCGAGATGGCTTTCCGCAACTATGATCCCTGTATGTCCTGCGCAACTCATTCACTACCTGGGCAAATGCCACTAGAAGTGGTAATACGCGACGCAGATGGTAATGAAATCGAGCGGTTAAGTCAGTACATATAATATTGTTTTCTAGCCCGAATTACAAAGACGCAATAGTTAAACACAATTTGGGCTACAAAACATTAATCACCCAGATGAAAACGTTAGTTATCGGTTTAGGCAATCCAATCCTGACAGATGATGGGGTTGGTGTTAAGGTGGCTTATGCAGTAGAAAAGGCTCTAATTCCGGGTAAGAGCGGAGATATCACCGTGACAGAGGCCAGTGTAGGTGGTCTACGACTGATGGAGGAAATGGTCGGATACAACCGAGCCATCCTAATTGATGCCCTCATGAAAAGTGACGGAGGTACACCAGGCACAATCCACCGTATGACATTGGATGATCTGCAAGAACTAAGCCCCACTCAACACAGCGCTTGTGCTCACGACACCACCCTTGTTACAGCCCTTGAAGCTGGTAAATTAATCGGGTTACACTTACCCGAGGAAATAGTAATTTTCGCCATTGAAGTTGAAATTGTGTCTGAATTCAATGATGAGCCTACGACTGCTGTCGCAGAGGCTATACCTCGTGTGACAGCCGCTGTCCTAAATGAGTTAAACCTACCAGTCAAAACAGTAATCCCTGCACCATAAAATGAAGCCGGTTTAGATTAAATAATTGGAGGGTTGTATGATTTCACCTGAAATTCTTCGTCGATATCCGTTTTTCGCTCGTCTTAGCATTGAACAATTGAACAAACTTGCAGAACTAGCCAATGAAGAAATTGTGGAAACGGATCATTTCTTCTTCCATGAAGAAAATGAGTTAGATCATTTTTACCTGGTTCTTGAAGGTGCAGTTGCTATTGTGTTCGAGCTGCCTGAGCGTGACGTAGAACATAAAATATCTGATCAATTTCTGCGTAAACTCAAAACGAAAGATGTTGTCACTAGCACCGTCGGTCCTGGTGAATTGTTTGGATGGGCTGGGTTGGTACCCCCACATTGCGCCAATGCGGGAGCAAAGGCTCTGACACCATGTCGAGTTATTGCTTTTGACCGTAATGAGCTACTAAAGAATTTCGATGAAGATCCGCGTTTTGGTTATCTTATGATGCAAAGAACTGCCCAGGCAATATCTGGAAGGCTGCGTGACCTCAGAATCGAATCATTGGCTTATGCAATTGAGTAACTACGCTATCACCCGAATTACTCCGTAGCTATAATTTTTTCGCTGGATTGGACCAATGATCAACTAGTATCCAAAGCAAATCTGGCGGAAGAAAAAATGAAGAAGAAGGGCATTATTTCTTCCACGAAGGGGAGGAAGTAAAAGAATTCTATATTGTTGAGGATAGTCGTTGGCATTATCATCGAAGTACCCGATCAGGATGTTCAACAGCCCGTCTCAGGACAACTTACTGGTGAGGCGCAGACTAAGTACATTACTGTATCAACCGTGGGATCAGGAATGGTCTTCGGGGGTCTTGCATAATACCTCCAATTGAGGCCAATAATACTGCAAAAGCGCTCTCAGCGTGTCGAGTGTATAATTTTGATCGTGCAGGCCACACATCGCGTCTGAAGATGATTGTGGCTTTGCCTATAAAATGACCCTCAAGGTTGGTAAATTCATTAGAGAACGTTTACACGATGTGCAGACTGTATCTCTGTCATTCTTAACTTGATGAATTTGTTGTTGATACTATCCAAATTTTGTGTCAAGGTAGTTGTATAAACATCTACTACTTTCCCGATAACCCTCTAGACTGGTCTTCGCGAGGCGTGTATTTTCTTCTCCTCTATAATGACTGAGCTAAGCGTATTGATTGGAATTGGCGATAAACTATAAAAGATTTCAGTTTCGGTAGAAAAACGATTCCAATCCCTGGAAACACGAGAGGCTTAGTTTGTGACCTACATCGTCCTCACAATATGTAACCACAGCACCAGCTTTGCGTAAAACTCCTACGCCTCTCCGAGCGCGCTCGACCGGCACCAATTCATCTTTTGTGCCATGAGCGATAAAGGCGGGTATATTTTTTAGAGGTCGGCTCGTGATGATGGAAGAAGAGCCATCCGGCAAAAAGCCAGATAATCCAGCAAAAGATACCACCCGATTTGGATGCATCATGGCGTATACGCTAGCCAGGGCTGCCCCCTGGCTGAACCCTAGCATCCGAATTCTGGAAAAACTGGTTTCATCAACAAGGAAATCAAGAAAGTTTTCTGGTACCAGCAGTTCCGTTATCGCCTCAACTGCATCTCGAAAATCATCCATTCTCGGCCAAGTCCCTCCCTGGTATTGATGCCAGCCGAACCCCCCCAGAGGCGTTGAGTAAAGACCTCGAGGCACAATCAGCAACATTTCTTTTGGCAGACGTGAGGTAAAAATCCACATTGAGTTCTCATCACCAGTCCAACCATGTAATAACAACATCACCGGGTGAGGTCCTTCACCTTCTGGAATACGCAATCGAATCACCCACTGGTCCAGGTTTGTTTGTGTAATATTTATGGTGTGCAATTCATCTACCATCTGGGTCTATTATCCATTCTTCACCCTTCTAACAAAAAAATCCATTATCCATATAAATGAGCCCACTAAAACCACGGGCAACAATCCAACCCCCATGCATAATAGACCCATTAACGCGGCCTCTTTTCCATAAAACAATAAAATCAACCCGTCACCTACAACAAATATAATTACGATTACGCCTATGATTAGACGTGATGTAGTTTGACGTTGATAAGCACGAAGGTCACGAGACATAGCCATCCTCTTGGAACCTGTTAGCAGCTCAGGATATTCATTTTAATAAATCACTGCCCGCATGATAAAATATTTTACCAAACTACCCCAAAATGATTGTGTAATGAAATGTAAGAAAACCTACACAATCCCCAATAATGAAGAGATGAGCAATCCTGATTGGAAAACAGATTTTAATAATGAGATATCTCTGGCAGTTAACGCCCGCCGGGGTGGAAACGAAGGAAGAGCGCGTGTTTGCGCACGACGAGCAGCTGGGATCGTGATCGGAGAATATCTATCACGCCTCGAAATGACTGATCTTGACAGCAGTGCATATAACCGCCTAAAACTGTTAACAACCTTACCCGATATACCCGATCAGGTATTGGAAATCGCTAACCACTTACTTTCACGTGTAGACAAAGACCACAATTTGCCCGTAGATGCGGATCTTATTGCAGAAGTTCGTTGGTTAAAAAGGATTTTACTTAATGAAAAGGAAATCAGCATGTTAAATCCCTACATATATATATCAAATCTTGATGAAAAAATCATTGACATACCAGCTGAAAGTATCGTTAGCCGCACTATCCATGATGATGAGCAGGTCAGGGTAATCTTATTCGGTTTCGCACAAGATCAGGAATTATCCGAACACACGGCATCCATGCCCGCCATCATCCATATACTACGGGGTGAGGTCAAACTCAAAATCGGGAATGACAGTCACGATGGCCAATCAGGTACCTGGTTGCATATGCCAGCAAATCTTTCACATTCCGTTATCGCCTTAACAGAAACGATGATGATATTAACGTTGATAAAGAACACTGGGTAGTCAATCATTTACGTACATTATTTATTCATAAAAGGAAACCTCAGGAAATATTATGCGTATATTAGCAATTATTAATGGTGATTACGGATCGCGTCATGTAGAAAATATAAAGAAACACGCTCCCGATGAATGGGATATTGAAATCTGGACCACACAGGGGACATTTCCGCCAGTAATCGATTACCCCGAAGATTACCTCCCCACTGAACTTCCTGACTCGGATTTGATCTTATCGTTTTCTGAACATCGCGGTGTAGCCGAACTGCTTCCGGATATTGCTCAGATGACAGGAGCAAAAGCAGTAATTGCAGCGATCGACAACGAAGCATGGCTTCCCAGGGGTCTTGCACGTCAATTGCGAGGTTGGCTCGACAGGATGGATGTCGCATGTGCAACCCCCAAACCACTCTGCTCGCTTACTGAGCAAGACTATGGTGTTACGCGTAACCAACGGTTAACACATGAGAGTGATTTGATAGCTGAATTTGCAAAGTATTTCGGGCAACCAGATCTTAAAATAGAAATCGATGCAGATACTAGAAGCATCACCTCAACCCGAGTAACTCGGGATGCTGTCTGCGGTTGCGCACGTTATGTCGCCCAAAACCTGATAGGTTTATCCGCAGACGAAGCAGAAGAAAAGGCAGGACTGCTTCACCACCACTTCCCCTGTCTGGCGAGCATGGGTAAAGATCCTGATTTTGGAGACACCCTCATGCATGTTTCCGGAAATGTGTTGAAGGATAATGTGAGTTCCCAGGTCAAACCCTTCAAACAAATTCAATATTTAAAACCTAATAATCTGAGCGAGTGAGATACTCCAAAAAAACAGAGCCGCATTCATATGAATGTGGCTCTGTTTTTTCATAAGCGTAATTAAATTATCGGATTTTATGGCGCAGTCTGTTCACTGGGTACGTTATGGCGCAGGATGCGAATTGCCCCGAGTAATGTAATCGTCGCCCGAATACTTGTAGCCAACAGGATCAAACTGCTGATCACGCCAGCAGTACCGAAGACACCGTAACGTAAGGCTTTGCGTCTTCTGGTTGTTTTTGAGTAGGTATTCACCAGTTTGTCCCGCACTCCACTTACATACTCACTTCTCGGTTCTACCTGAACAAGTGCATTACTTAAATAAACCTCGAACTCTTCCATATTAAAATCGCCCGCTTTCAACACGTTTTGGGGTTGGTTTCTCATCATATCAATCATTCTTCCTCAACCGGATAAGCAGCAATGCCAATCGTTCCAGGTCCCAGGTTAGCGGCTATACCGATAGACAATTCAGAAAAGATTAAATCACGGCAATTAAGTGTTTCCTTTACTCGGTTCATAAGATCAGATCCTGCTACCGGATCCTGGGCATGCACCACGGATGCATTAACTGGTCGGTTTCCAAACCTCTCGATCATGTAATCCAGTAAGTAATCCATTGATTTCCTGCGTGTCCTAACACGATCCGTGATGTCAAGGATACCATCCTTCAAGTCGATGATCGGCTTCACGTTTAGCACGGATGCCAGAACGGCTTGCAGTGTTTTGACCCTACCACTCATTTTTACATATTCGAGTGTCTTCAGTGTTAATACGATTTTTACTCGTTGTCGAATATGATCTAGATGGTCTACAATACTTTGAACGGATGCACCAGCCTGTTCCATAATACGTGCCTCCCGGCACATATACCCCATCACTGTCGTACCACTGTAAGAATCGAAAGGTTCTACGCGGAACTTCTCAGCTAACTCTCTAGCCGCCAATTGTGCAGAATGGAATGTGCCGGACAGTTTTCCCGTAATATGGATAGACAGAATTGAATCACCAGGCTTTGCTATTCGCTCATATAAATTTACGAATTGTTGTGGTGTCGGCTGGGATGTTTTTGGGATTGTACCGCTCTCATCTGCCATGCGATAGAATTCTTCGTTAGTTATATCAATACCTGAGAGGTTCGTTCTCTCACCATAATGAATATTTATCGGTATCGTATGTATTCCATACACCTCTATCCACTCATCGGGCATGTCACCGGCTGTATCCATTACAATATGCAACATCTTTTCTGATCTCCAGTAATTACTATGCTACATCTTCCATAACATGACTCAGTTGTGCATCGTGATAACTTAATCCCTCACTCGCATAAACGATCTTGATTTCAGTCCTTAGGGCAATCAGCGTTCTATGATAGAGACTTTTTACAGCTCCTTCTGTACGATCCATTATTTGACCGATTTCAGCATTTGTCAGATGATCAACAAACTTCAAGATCAACAGTTGTTGCCTATCTGGTGGCAAACGGCGGATAACTAACAATAAGAGCTCTCTCTCCTCCAGTTGCAGCAATTCCGATTCTGGATGTTCACTGTTCGGGTGAACAATCACCCTTTCATCCAGGGGAAATTCTTTTCGACGACTATTATCTCGATGCCAGTTCGCCACCAGATTATGGGCAATGCGGTAAAGCCAGGCAGAAAAGGGTAATCCGTAATCTCGATAATTCTTGATGTGACGCATCGCCCTCATAAAGACTCTTTCTGTCAGATCTTCTGCATCGTATGTATTTCCAGTCCGGTAGTATATATAGTTATATATTCGCCCTACGTATCGCTCGTAGAGCATCCCAAAGGCTTCGCTATCTCCTTTGGTCGCCTGGCCTAAGATTACATCGTCTTTTAAATTTGTCACAAATTAACCCGCCGAGTAGAGGGTTTCTGACGATTTAATTCGCCTTGCGACAGATTAAAATAGACTTCTCTATCGCTAATAGAAACCCCGTAGATCAGAAAAAGTTGCTCGGAGTATAACATATTCCAGATAAATATAGTGTATAATAACGACACTCGGGGATGAAAGGTCTCGACGGGAGAGGCTGACCCCGAATTGCGAGCCGAGAGGCGCCGATCTCGAAAAATCAGCGCAAATGATAAGTGCCAACCGCACAAACAACTACGCTGCCATGCCCCTCGCCGCATAAGCGATCGGCATTGTAGCTGACCCTCAAAGCAGGGTCACGTCCGCCTGCTCCGAACTCCGACCGGAGTATGGGCCGGGCGTCAAAAAGTCGGGGTACTGCACGAGCCTTACCGCAATCCGTGCATGATGAGGACTTTCGGGTCCTAGCGGTTAGCCAGATGTTCTCCTTCGTCGATCGAGAAGACTTCTAGCGAAAGAAAATGATCGACTACGCTCGTAGACATTCGAGGGGCGAATCTTTCGGACTCGGGTTCGAATCCCGACATCTCCACTAAATGACGCACAAAATAGTGCGTCATTTTTCTTAACGCTTGTTTAGCTGTGGGTTCTTTCTTGCATAAAAAACACGTTATACTCGAACCACGATCCCTTTCAAGTAATAACTTTCCGGAAAATTCAGGGCTACCGGGTGATCAACGTCCTGATGTAGGCGTTGAATAATCTTTGCATCCCTCCCGGCATCTAGAGCCGCTCCAGCCACGATCTTTTGGAACAACTCCATGTCGATTCCTCCAGAACAAGAGAAAGTAGTAAGTAATCCCTGCGGACGAAGCAGCTTCATTGCCAACAAGTTAATATCCTTATATCCTCTCGCTGCGCGTTCAGCCTGAGCCCGCGTGGGAGCAAATTTTGGGGGATCCAGAATCACCATATCAAAGCTCCGCCCTTCGTCCCGGAAAGACCTTAATATCTGGAATACATCTCCCCTTCTACAGTCCACACGCTCGACCGGCAACTTATTTAGAAGGATATTCTGTTCTAATTGATTAAGTGCTTCCAGTGAAGAATCGACAGCCGTAATTGATTCAGCTCCCCCTCTTAATGCGTTTATCGTGAAGCCTCCTGTATACGAGAAACAATCTAATACCTGCTTGCCGCGTGATAATTCCCCTACATAGGCCCGATTCCGCCGTTGATCTAAATAAAACCCTGTTTTTTGCCCCTCTTGCACGTCGACCCTGAATTCCAATCCATTCTCATGAATATTTACCAACCACGGATACTCGGACCCTGAACCCGTGTTCCTAAGCCGAATAACCCTTTTCCGCAGGTTCAAACCTTCTAGTTGACGAACCTTTACATCCGAGCGTTCATAGATCCAATCCGCGCCTGTAATATCAACTAGAAGGTCAGAGACAATTTTCAACCACCGCTCAATCCCACTGCTCAAGACCTGCATTACAACCCCATCGTTGTACCGATCTACAATCAATCCAGGCAGACCGTCAGACTCGGCATATACTAAACGTAAGGCGTTCGTCTGTTCATTGGGTAACAAATCTTCCCTTATCCGTATTGCCTCTTCTATTCTGTGCCCGAAAAATTCTTCATCAATGGTCTGCGCCTCATCCCACGACCAGACACGCGCTCGAATTTGGGAGCTAGGACTGTAAGCTCCCCAGGCAAGAAACTCCCCATCGGAATCAATTATTCGCACAGTATCGCCCGGTGTCGGAGTCCCGATCGTATCAGCGATCGCTCCAGAAAACACCCAGGGATGTCGCCGTAATAATGATTTTTGTCGACCTTTTTTTAATTTTATGGTCAACATCTCAGTTTATCCAATTTAAATAGATATCACAGGCTGAGCCGTATTCGAAGCTATGAAACCAAGAATGAAAAATTATTGAAATCCCAAGCTCTTAGTTTGCAATCACCCCAACCGATTTTCCTGCTCTACTAATTACCTCCATTGCATGGGAGATTTCATCGAATTCATGTGCTGCGGTAACGGTTGCACGTAAACGGGCCAATCCAGGAGGTACTGCTGGAGAAATAACGGGGAGCACAAATACATCCTCGTGTTGAACTGTGCGCGTCATCGCAAAAGCAAGTTCATCACTTCCACATAAAACAGGAACGATTGCCGTCTCCGTTTTTAGTGTATCAAAGCCCAGTTCTTGTAAACCACTGATAAACTGCTCGGTATTTTGCCGCAATTTTCTAACCCTCCACGGCTCATCCAGGATTACCCTAAAAGCCTCATTGGCTGCCGCAGCTTGAGCTGGTGGTAGAGCGGCAGAGAAGATATAAGCCCGACTGGCATGGCGCAGGTATTCAATTAAATCTTTATTCCCGGCTATATATCCTCCAACAGATGGAATAGTTTTGCTCAATGTCCCCATCTTTATATCAATGGTGCCATCCATCCCGAAGTGTTCTTCAATACCAGTTCCCATTTCACCTAAAACACCTAGAGAGTGGGCCTCATCAATCATCAACCAGGCGTTGAACTTACGGCATAATTCCACCATCTTAGGGAAATCGATGATGTCACCATCCATGCTGAATACGGCATCGGCGATAACTAATTTGGTAGCTCCAGCACGGATCTGTCGAAGTCGCTGCTCCAGAGATTGCATATCATTATGCCGGAAGCGCATAAATTTCGCACCGGACATCAGGCAGCCATCAACAATACTTGCATGATTCAACTTATCGGAAATCACGTAATCACCACGTCCTAAAAGCGTAGAAACCACGGTTAAATTTGTTGAATAACCCGATGAATACGTGATGGCTGATTCCGTCTTCTTAAACGCAGCGATCGTTTCCTCTAATTTTTGATGAATAGTGAGCGTACCTGCTAGAGAACGAACCCCGTGCGTTCCAGTTCCATATCGATCGATGGCCTCCTTTGCGGCAGCGTTGATTCGAGGGTGACCGATTAAACCAAGATAGCTGTACGAGGCATACATGCCCATCTCTCGTCCATTGACGAGAACCCGCGAGCCCCCAAGTAGTTCCTCGATGGGTTGATTGTAGTAATAAAAGTCAGCCTGGCGTCCAGCCTCTACTCGCTCATTCATGAATTGCATGCGTTTTAAAATTGTATCTTCACTACGGTCAAAATCCATAACTCTCTCCTGATATTGTTATCAACAGGGCTAGTTTAGTTGATGGATAGCGAACTGTCAACAAACAATACCTAAACTTTTACGATCAAGCGTTTCAATTCCGCCTCATCTATTGTTTTTACACCCAAGGATTGAGCTTTTCCGAATTTGGATCCCGGGCTTTCTCCTACTAGCAGATAACTGGTCTTCTTACTGACTGAACTGGTGGCTTTTCCACCATTGGCTTGAATTAGAGCCTTAGCCTCGGTGCGCGTTAATCCAGGCAAAGTTCCGGTTATAACAAAGGTCAAACCTGCTAAAGGTAGGGAAGCCTCATCTTGGTCTAGCTCCCCCTTCACAGAAGAGGTAGGCCAAACTCCACCCGACCGCAGCTTTTCTAAAACACGTTGATTCGCGGGGCGAGCGAACCAATCCACGATCGCTTGGGCGATATTTGGCCCAATGCCCTCTATCGACTCCAGGTCGCTTCTGGTTGTATGTGACAGCGCCTCCAGGTCAATATAATAACGCGCCAGGTCAACTGCCATCACTTCTCCAACACCCCTAATGCCAAGCGCATTAATCAACCGTGAGAGAGTTCGACCACGTGATGCATTGACCGCATCCAGGATATTCGCCGCTTTCTTTTCTGCGAACCCTTCCAAAGTCAGCAATTTTTCCTGACTCAATGTGTACAGGTCTGCAGCATCATGAACCAATCCGGATTCAACAAGCTGTTCTACAATCTTGATGCCCAAGCCGACAATGTCCATCGCTCCCCTGGATACAAAGTGTTCAATATTACGGATCAATTGCTCCGGGCAAACAGCATTAACGCAATACCAACCCACTTCACCTTGCAGGTT
>Ga0209013_10000056_pt1 | contig 75454 bp, 71 predicted proteins | sample Cruoilmetagenom2_FD_187291 | JGI IMG/M metagenome (GOLD analysis project Ga0209013, IMG submission 187291) | Oil polluted marine microbial communities from Coal Oil Point, Santa Barbara, California, USA - Sample 2 (SPAdes) (version 2) | ecosystem: Environmental > Aquatic > Marine > Oil seeps ... | reverse complement strand
CGAGACATGGGTCAACGTGGCCTGTGGATCAAGCACGGGGATTTAAAACTGAGATTGCGACGCGAGCGTCAGGGAGCGAGCATGTTCGGAGGCGGACGCCCTTCGGGATCGCGCTCGACCTCTACCTCAGCGACCCTACTCACGGCACCATCACGCCCATAGATGTCTGGGCGAAACACGACCTCACCATCCCGCTCCGCCCACGCCGTGATGTACGCGAAGTAGACGGGGATGGGTCGAGTGAGCTTCACATCGAGGGGCTGACCAACTTGGATTACGCGATCGACTTGCCCCGGCTGATCCCAGCCGCCTGGCTCATAACGCGCAATCCACTCCACAAGCTTGAAAACGTCCTGGACCCGGACACAGCCCGCGCTGAAGTTACGTGAGCGCTGGTCGAAGAGTGTCTTCATGGGCGTATCATGCATGTAGACGATGTCCGCATTCGGCATGTCGATACGGACGAGTCCAAGCGCATTTTGTGGGCCTGGGTCCTGCCGGAACTTCAACCTCGCCGCGTCCGGCGAGCCCCAGACAATGGTGTATGGGTCGATCTCCGGTCCGTCGACACCGTTGAGCACCCTGATCTTTTCCTTGACCAGATAATCCGGCTCTTTTCTCAGACGCGGAATGATGTCGAAGTTGGCGACACTGTCGGGTACGCGCCAATATGGGAAGAAGTTCAATCCCCGAATGGTCGCGCTGATAGACGGTGTCTGTCGCTCAGTGCGCCCCACGATCGTGCGGTGACGCTGTTGCACCTCATAACGCTCCACTGCCTCCAACTGGAAAGCAGGTACGTTGACCAGAATGTAGCGATCCTCAACCCCATTTTTCATCAGGTCATGGATGCGGCCGAGATTGAGCCGCAGCTGCGCAAGTCGCTGCTGGGCCGTCATGTTGAGCGCGGGATAGGTCGACCGCTCAACTCGGCCGGTGGGCCTTAAGCCGTGTCGACGTTGAAATCGGCGCACCGCCGCGGCAAGGCGCTCGTCGAACGTATAAGAAGAGCCATAATAACTCGACCCGCCAGGAGGTAGGTCTCCGCTCATCTGCAAACGCTTGCGCAGAATCGGAACACGGTCGTCAGACTCGCCCACACGCATCATGCGCCCCTTCGGCACAATCGGCCAACCACCGGTGTTTACTAAGCGCTGATAACGATCGATCGCCGCTTCCATCGCAGCAATCATTTCATCACTACGATAAGGAGTGGGATCGGGCCTCAAGTCATCGAGCTTGGCGCGAACACGCTGGGCTCGTTTTCGCGCGCGCTCTTCTTCTTGCTTGCGCCCCGTATAGTCGGGCGTGCCCGTACCAGTGATGCTCTCCCACCAGTTCGATTGCGCAGACACCGGCACGGTGGAGAGCACGGTCAATCCGGCTACGATACCAAAGAAAACTCCGGCTCTCATGAAACGCCCGAAGAAGCGGTCGGCGCGGCCAATGTCATAGTGCCGCGCGGATGGGCGATGTGCCGGCATGCTTCCGTCCTGAACATTGCTCTCACCAACGGGCACCAAAATTTGGCTATCCGAGACCATTTCGCCAAGGTACCGCTGGGGTTACTAGCCGCTAGGATATGGCCAAACCAAGACGATTTAACAGCCCCTAACCGCCCACTTTTCGGCAATTCCCCCCTTCTGGCGCTGGCAAGCGACAATCAACAGATTATCCTCCGTATTCGTCGCGAAGCGGCCCTCAGCTGGGATACCGGAAGTGATCCCAACCGGGCTGAGCTATATCCATGTGCCGCCCGCACTCATCTATGACGGCAATTCCGTCATCTAACTCGGCAATCAAACCGATTCGGGTCACCTGCGTCCTCGCGGCCGCGGCTTGTCTTTCGAATTCCTCCGCTTGGTCCGGCCGTATCGTCACGAGGATCTCGTAGTCCTCGCCGCCTGTCATCAGATCGACAAGCGTGGCGCCACCGGCATCGATGACCTTTCTGGCGGCAGAAGAAAGTGGCACGCGCGCCGCATCAATACGGCCACCGGTGCCCGAAGCGCGGCATAACCGGTTAAAATCCTTGATAAGACCGTCGGAAATATCAATGGTCGCGGAAGCGCACTCACGAACGATCCTTGCAATACCAACGGCCGGTAACGGCATACGATAACGAGCGTTGAGATGATCGCACGCGGCTATATCCAAACCGCATCGTTGGCTCAGGAAAGAATCACGTCGCAGCCTAAGTCCCAGTGTGGCGTCACCGATTGTACCTGATACGTATACGAGATCATGCGGGCGGGCACGTGAACGACGTACGATTCTGCCCGCTGAGATTGTTCCAAACGCTGTGATGCAAACGCTCAGCCCGCTCTGCGTTCGGTCCGTATCGCCACCGGCAAGACGGCAGCCGAACGTCTCCTGGGCCCGTCGCAGACCGTCCGAGAATGCGGCAAGCCACGCACGTTCTGGCGCCTCGGGCAGTCCCAACGCCATCAGATATGCGAGCGGAGTTGCACCCTTGGCGACAAGGTCCGACACGTTGACGGCGAGCGCCTTCCAAGCAATGGCTTCTGGGTCCTCATCGGGGAAAAAATGTATATTAGCGACAACGGCATCCGTTGTCACAACAAGCTCCTCTCCGGCCCCCGGAGCAATCACCGCGCAATCGTCCACAAGGTCGAGGGCGCCTGGAAACTCAGCGGCGAGCGGCACCAAAAACTCGTTTATCAGCGCTTCCTCGCTATCGATCCTATCGGGCACCATTACCCTCGAACTCCGCTGCGCGCAGTTGTCTTCCCAGCTTGTCGAGCACGCCATTAACAACTTTCGGCTCATCGTCCGAAAAAAATGAATGCGCTACGTTGATATATTCATTGATCGAAACGCGAGCGGGTACATCTGTACGCTCCATAAGCTCGAAGACGCCGGCGCGCAAAATGGCGCGCAGAATTGCGTCGACGCGCACGAGGCGCCATCCCACAGCGAGTTGCTGGTCGACAAGCGGGTCGATGTCGCGCTGGCAGCGAACTACCCCACGAAGGATCTCAGAAAAATAGGTAGCGTCGGCACCGGCCGCGGCCTCGTCTCCGGGTGCGCAAGGAAAACGCAGTCGAACAAACTCGTCGATAACCGCGTTAATGTCGGTCCCGGCAAGATCCATTTGGTAAAGCGCCTGGACGGCGGCCACACGTGAGGCCGTTCGCGGCGTTAGTGAGGTCTTGGCTTGCGCGTTTTTTTTGGGCACGCTCATGCGCACTGCCCTTCGAACGTTTGCCCAATCTCGATCAGCTTTAGGCAGGCTCGCGCCGCATGTCCGCCTTTGCCATCTACGCCTCCTTGAGCCCGCACCATCGCCTGCCTTTGGTTTTCCACCGTGAGAATGCCATTTCCGACTGGAACGTTGTGGCGAGTCGCGACGTCCATCAGCCAGTGGTTGGCATTGCCGCAAACGATATCGTAGTGCGCGGTTTCGCCACGGATAACGCAACCAAGCGCCACCACACCATGCCAGCGCGCACGGGCTGCGGCGCGCGGGATGAGGCCCGCAGCAATCGCTTGCCCCAGCACCTGCGGGATTTCGAGTGCCCCGGGCACGCTAAAACGGTCATAGCCCACACCCTGCGCTTGGAGCGCCGCGATGGCGCCATTGGCCAGCTCATCGGAGATCTCATTGTAAAAGCGCCCCTCGATGATGAGCACTCGCATGTCTGCTCCAGTTGTCATCGCTTCACTCGATCCTGCGCGTGCCTACTATGCGCAAGCCGAACCCCTCCAGGCCCACATACACATGTGCTGGCTCGTTTGTTAGTAGCACCATGTCTGTAACGCCAAGCTCCCTGAGTATCTGTGAGCCAACACCAATCTCAACTTGGCGACGTTCGCGCACACCTCCTGCGTTACTAGGCGACTGAGGACGCTGATCGACGCGTTCCGAAAGGGACCTTGGCCGCAAGTCGCGGATAAGCACTATCACACCGCGGCCTTCCTTATCTATCGCGTGCATTGCGCTTTCGAGCTGTGTCCCCGCCTTACCCCGCTTACCAACTCCCAGCAGATCCGCGAGCACGTTGACAGCGTGCACGCGCACCAACACGGGGCCCAGCTCGTTCAAGTCACCCTTAACAAGAGCCAGGTGCTCGCCGGGCTCCACCGTCGTCTCAAACACATGTAGGTCGAAGTTGCCGGCGTTCGCCGTGGATACATGTGTCTGCGACACAGCACGCACGAGGCGTTCATTCTGCAAGCGATAGGCGATCAGGTCCTCGATCGCACCAATCTTGAGGCCGTGCCGCTGGGCAAAAGGCACGAGATCGGGCATGCGCGCCATGGTACCGTCATCGTTCATGATCTCGCAAATGACAGCGGCTGGGTAGAGCCCGGCTAGGCGCGCGAGATCGACAGAGGCCTCTGTATGCCCCGCGCGCATCAGAACGCCGCCTTCGCGCGCAATGAGCGGAAAGACATGTCCCGGCGAGACGATATCGATTGAACCCTTTGTTGGGTCTATGGCGGTTGCAATGGTGCGAGCACGGTCGTGGGCAGAAATTCCGGTGGAGATACCTTCGCGCGCCTCGATCGACTGGGTGAAGGCAGTGCGATTACGGGAAGCGTTTCGGCGCACCATCGACTCTAAGCGCAACTCGTTGGCGCGCGCCTGCGAAAGCGACAGACAAATGAGCCCACGCCCATGCATGGCCATGAAATTAATGACATCAGGGGTTGCCATTTGCGCCGGCACAACAAGATCGCCCTCATTTTCACGATCCTCCGCATCCACGAGCACGACCATGCGCCCGTTGCGCATGTCCTCGAGGATCTCAGGAACAGTAGACAGGCAGCCGCGGCCTTCTGAGAAGGCGATTGAGCCGGCTTCGTGCGTCACGGGCGAAACTCCAAAAGCCGCGCAACATAGCGCGCGAACAAATCAACCTCCAGATTAACCGATTGTCCGGGGCTTTTCGCGCCCCATGTCGTTACCGTCAATGTATGCGGTATCACATTAACCCCGAAACGATTGTCGCTAACTTCGTTGACCGTGAGCGACGTGCCATCAAGAGCAACGCACCCCTTGGGCGCAATATAAGGAGCCAAGTGGTCAGGCACCTCGAATGAAAATCGGCAGCTCTCACCGTCAGGCATAACGTCAATTATCCGGGCAACCCCGTCCACGTGCCCCATGACCACGTGGCCGCCCAGCTCTGCACCGGCTCGCAACGAACGTTCCAAATTGACGCGCCGACCAAGCTGCCATTCTTCAATCGTTGTTTTGGACCGCGTCTCATTCGAGGTATCCACGGTGAAGAGGCTAACCTGTCCTTCGGGTCGCACCGTGGTCATGGTCAGACAGCAGCCGTCACATGCCATGGAGCCACCGACCTCGAGAGAGCTCGCCGAGTAGCGCGTTCGGATGGTAAAGCGTCCCGCCATGCGTTCAACCACCTCTCCAATATCAGAGATGAGACCAGTGAACATGGCTGCGACCCTTCCTTGCTACTGCTGTACTTTGTGTGGACCCTTGGACCATCGCGCAAGACTGCGCCATGGTCGGCGAAATACAATCATATCGTCGCTTGACAGCACACGATGATCACAGAGCTCCAATGCATCCGTTGCGATGAATTGTCCAAGCGCTTGCAAAGCTGTCGGCTTGGGCAAGGCACTCTCCTCTTGCTTTCTTGCTTGGAACATCACCACCTGATCGATAAGACCGGCGCGCGAGAACGCGCCCCAGGTCAACGGACCACCCTCGACCAGCAATCGCGTGATCCCTTCAGCAACGAGCGCTTCCATGACGCCGGGCAACCAAAGCTCACCGGCGACCTCGGCAATACGGAAGATGCGTGCGCCCGCATGCTCAAGTGCGGCAGCATCGGACGCCCCGGGCTTACTGCCGCAAAAGATCCAAATTGGATATCGGCCTGCGCTTTGCACCAGCCGGCTTGTCTGAAGCTCCGCAAGCTGTCTCGCCAGCACCACTCGGATGGGAGAGCGATGTTCTAGCCCAGGCAACCGGCAATCGAGACTCGGATCGTCGTCGAGAACGGTCTGGCGACCGACAAGAATAGCGTCGGCTCGGGCCCGCGTCAGATGACCCAGCGCCCGTGATTGCTCACTGGTCACCCAGATGGGCTGTCCCCTTGAGCCGCGCGGAGCGGAGCCGTCGGCGGCGAGTGCGAGCTTCACCTGAACCAAAGGCCGGCGTTCGGTGACACGCAGAATGTGGCCGGCCGCCATCCAGTGCGCTTCGCTGGCCAATAAGCCCCGTTCGACAGCGACACCCGCATGCCGCAGCCGCTCCAGCCCGCGACCTGAAACTCGTGGATCGGGGTCCTCAATAGCACACACGACGCGCCTGATACCCGCACTGATGATCGCGTCAGCGCAGGGCGACGTCGCACCGTGATGGGAACACGGTTCTAGAGTTACGTAGAGACTGGCGCCATGCGCCTGGTCGCCCGCGCGAGTCAAAGTTTGCGCCTCTGCGTGAGGACGGCCGCCTGGCGCCGTCCAACCGCGCGCGATGATTGTGCCTGTCATCTCATTGGCGATGACGCTGCCGACGGAGGGGTTGGGCGCCGTCTGGCCTAATCCTCGCTCGGCCAGGCGAAGCGCAATGGCCATCATATGGGCATCAAAGTCAGAGCGCGTCGCGGGAGCCATTTGAATTTAGTGTTTCTTCGAAGGCGTGGTCCCGACATCGGAGCCCTCGAACACAATTCGCGCGGCCTCGCGCGCGGCGACGGGGTCGCTGGCGATTTCGCTCAGCACCTCCTGGAAGTCAGCTGCCTCTCGGAAATCGCGATAAACAGACGCGAAGCGCACATAAGCAACGGGATCAAGTCCGCGCAGCGCCTCCATGACGAGGCCACCGATAGTGGAAGAAGAAACCTCGCTTTCGCCCGAACTTTCAAGCTGGCGCACGAGGCCAGAGACCAAGCGCTCAACACGCTCGCCATCGATGGGCCGCTTGCGCAGCGCCACGTCAACGGAGCGCATAAGCTTGTCGCGATCGAAGGTAACCCGGCGGCCCGAGCGCTTCACGACGATCAGCTCACGCAATTGGACACGTTCAAACGTAGTGAAGCGGCCACCGCAGTCGGGGCAGATGCGGCGGCGTCGAATGGCGGCGTTCTCCTCGGTGGGACGGCTATCCTTCACCTGAGTATTTTCGCCCGCGCAATAGGGGCAGCGCATGGACCCTCTCCATTTGAGCCGCACCCAGAGAATTGGCAGCGCGACAATTAATTATTAGCTCCCGGTTTGACAAAGAAGCAACGAGGCGCCCACGGAATTTCCAAGGGCGCCTCGAACGTCCACCAAATTCTGCCATTTAGGTGTAGATTGGGAAGCGTTTACATAGATCTATGGCCTCGGCCTTGATCTTGCTCTCCACCGATGCATTTCTCTCTACGCCATTTTGGGCGAGGCCGTCGAGCACCTCAGCGATCATCCGCCCAACCTGCTGGAACTCAGCAACACCAAAACCGCGCGTCGTGCCAGCGGGCGCGCCGAGGCGAATCCCTGATGTTACCATGGGCTTTTCAGGATCGAAGGGCACACCATTCTTGTTGCACGTGATATGCGCGCGCTCCAGCGCCTTCTCGGAAATATTGCCGGTCAACTTCTTGGGGCGCAGATCCACCAAGATCAAATGCGTGTCCGTACCGCCAGACACCAGTGCGAACCCGCCATTCACCAGTACTTCGCCCATCGCCTTGGCATTCTCAATGACGTTCTTTGCATAAATCTTGAACTCAGGCTTCAGTGCCTCTCCGAACGCCACCGCTTTACCGGCGATCGTATGCATCAACGGTCCACCCTGCAGGCCTGGGAAGATGGCGGAGTTGAACTTCTTGGACAAATCCGGGTCGTTGGTGAGGATCAAGCCGCCGCGGGGGCCACGCAATGTCTTGTGCGTCGTCGAGGTGACGACATGCGCGTGCGGGAAGGGGCTCGGATGCAGGCCACCGGCAACAAGGCCGGCGAAGTGCGCCATGTCAACCAGCAAGACCGCGCCAACCTCGTCGGCAATCGTACGGAAATCAGCAAATGGGATCTGACGTGGGTAGGCCGAACCGCCCGCAATGATGATGCGCGGTTTGTGCTCGTTGGCAAGCTTGCGCACTTCATCAAGGTCAATGAGGTGCGTATCGGGCCGCACCATGTAGGACACAGGCTTGAACCATTTGCCGGATTGGTTGACCTTCGCGCCGTGCGTCAAATGCCCGCCGGCCGCGAGGCTAAGTCCCAGAATTGTATCACCTGGTTGAGCAACAGCCATGAAGACAGCCTGGTTCGCCTGGCTGCCTGAGTGCGGCTGCACGTTGGCAAACTCGCAGCCAAACAACTTCTTCGCCCGATCGATCGCCAACTGCTCGGCGATATCGACAAATTGGCAGCCGCCATAGTAGCGCCGGCCGGGATAGCCTTCCGCATACTTGTTGGTCAGCACACTGCCCGCTGCCTCGAGCACTGCCTTCGAGACAATGTTCTCAGACGCAATGAGTTCGATCTCGTACTGCTGGCGGTCGAACTCTTTATTTATAGCGTCGGCAACCTCGGGATCCTTGTCGGAAATCGACTCAGAGAAGAAACCGGGCTTAGAAGCAGACTGCTCGCCCTTCATTAAAATAGACATAGGGACGTTTCCTTGTTGTCACGCGCAAAAATCTCGGCACGCGGACGGGCGTTTAGCGCCCGGCCACGGGCCATATGGGACCATAGTATGATCGGCTCGCCGTTGGCTCAACCGCTATGGTGGTCACTATCGACCAGGGAGCCGTAGCACGTCGTCGCAATCGCTATTCGCCCGCCGCCCGGCTCACCTTTTCTCCCGCTCGATGCCTTATTCGGCCGCGAGCCTGACCGTCTGTCCCTTCGAAAGCGGGCAGGCTTCCCAGAGCTCGGTCAACGCGGTGACGAGGTGATCCATCTGCTGATCAGTATGGACTGGAGATGGCGTCAGCCGGATACGTTCTGTCCCTCTCGGAACCGTCGGATAGTTAATCGGCTGCACGTAGATCGCGTAGCGATCGAGCAAGGTGTCGGTCACCGCCTTGCAGTGGACCGGATCGCCTACCGTCACCGGCACGATATGGCTTGCTCCAAGCACGACCGGAAGGCCAGCAGAGGTCAAGCGTTCCTTTAGAGTATTTGCCCGCTCTTGCAGAAGAGAGCGCTCCATGTCGCTGTGCTTTAAATGTCGAATACTCGCCAACGCTCCAGCCGCAATCGCCGGCGCCAGGGAAGTCGTAAAGATGAAGCCCGTCGCGTAAGAGCGTATGGCATCGCAGCACTCACGGCTGGCGGCAATGTAACCGCCCATGACGCCAAAGCCCTTGGCCAGCGTGCCGTTGATAATATCAATACGGCCCATCACACCATCGCGTTCCGCGATGCCGCCACCGTGCGGCCCGTAAAGTCCTACCGCGTGCACCTCGTCGATGTAGGTGAGCGCTCCGTACTGCTCAGCTAGATCGCAGATCTTAGCAATGGGTGCGATGTGCCCATCCATCGAATAGACGCTCTCAAACACGATAATCTTCGGTGTGTCACGGTCGAACTCTTTGAGCTGTGCTTCCAGATCCGTGATGTCATTGTGGCGCCAGATGCGCTTGGGCCCGCGGCCATGGCGGATGCCGGCGATCATCGAGGCATGATTCTTCTCGTCCGAGAAGATCACCACTCCTGGCAAAAGCTGAGCCAGAGTGGAAAGAGTGGCATCGTTGGCAACGTAGGCCGACGTAAAAAGAAGCGCTGCATCCTTGCCATGCAGATCGGCGAGCTCGGCTTCGAGCTCCACGTGATAGTGCGTCGTTCCCGAAATATTGCGCGTACCGCCAGAACCGGCACCTACTGCATCAATCGCCTCATGCATAGCAGCGGTCACGACCGGATGCTGTCCCATGCCGAGGTAATCGTTGGAGCACCACACTGTAATGGCATTTACGGAGCCTTCATTCGGGAAGTGCTCCGCGTGAGGAAATGCGCCGCAGCGGCGCTTCAGGTCCGCGAAAACACGATATCGGCCTTCACGATGGACGGCCTTGAGTGCGGCCCTGAACTTTAGCGCGTAATCCATTAAGCGTACTTCACTCCACTGCCGACCGTACTTTTTTTATAGCATCGCCGCACATAGGCCTGCGAGCAAGGTTATCTAATGTCGCGCCGTGACACGTCCTAAAGCACGAGCCCTCCGCTAACAATAAAACGCTGCGGAATGAAGCAACGGTGAACCTTAACGTTGGCGTTTTAAAGGACCTTTGACCCGGATCAACTCGAAATTGTGTTCCTAATAGGCTGCGGCAACGTCGCCAACACCGTCTTTGAGGTAAATATCCCGCCGGAATTGCACAACCCCGTCCTGGGTAGCCCATGCGGTCACGTAAGCGAAATAGAGCCTTACGGGACGACGTAGGCGCACGTTCTTACGCTTCCCCGACTCTTTAATACGCTCGATGTGGTAATCCTTCCAAGTGGTTTGCCCCTTGAGCAGCCAGTAAGCCAGCTGCTCGATGTTTTGCACTCGCACGCAGCCTGAGCTAGCTGCACGGAAGTTACTGCCAAACAGCGACTCCCTTGGGGTGTCGTGCATGTACACTGACTGAGAATTTGCAAAGTTTATTTTCAGGAACCCCAGCGGGTTGTCCTTTCCGGGTTTCTGCCGATAGGAAAGCGAAAACGGCTGAGATGAGTTCCAATTGATTTTCTCAGGCGCCAGTTTGCGGCCGCTGCCATCGTAGGCATCGATCCCATACTTTAAGAGTACGCTTTTTCCCTGCTTTTGCATTCGCCGACCCGTGGGAATCAGGTCCTCCTTGATCACTGTCGGGGGCAGTCTCCAGATGGGATTGAAATTGAGTTCGGTGATGGTCGAGCGCAGTTGAGGTGTCTGCCGGTCAATCTTGCCGACGACGCCTGAGTGGCGGGAAACGACCTGATTGCGCTCAACGACCTCGATCTGTGCTGCAGGAATGTTAACAAGAACGTATCTTTTGCCAACGGTGCGCGAAAGTCCTGACAGCCGCTTGAGATTAGTCTGCAGCTGCTTCAAACGCACTCTGGCCGGAACATTAAGCGCCGCCAGCGTGCGCTTATCGACGACCCCGGTCGGTGCCAAGCCGTTCGACGCCTGAAAGCGTTTCACTGCCACCTCCAGCGCGCTACCATAATAGTCCGGGTAACTCGTCTCTTGTTTCAGATCCCCAGAGGCACGCAATCGATCGCGCAGTGCTGGTACTGCAGGATCGGAAATGCCAGGTTCCATCTCAACATTGGGCACAGCGGTGAAGCCACCGCTCTTAACGATCGACTTATAGCGTTTGATGGCGACCTTGGTTGGCGCAATGTTCGCCTTGGATAGTGTCGGATACCCCTTGGGCGGGTTCGCCTGCCACTCCTTGATGAAGCTTCGGTCGTAAGAATTGCTCTGTCCGGGGCCAGCACCCGTCGGCCCAAATTGCAGACCTTGGGCGGCTGCGAATGAGGTTGCAGCAACAATGCCAGCGAAACCCGCAAGTATCGCCGTCCCCCTCCCCGAGACGCTAAAACGACGAATTGCGCGAACTGAGATCATAGCGTTACCCCCCAATTTTCTTCCAGAGTTCACGCCCTAGTACGAAATATCATGGCTCGTCGGTCTGACCGCCGGCGCTCGCGTTGACGCCAGACGTGCGCCGCACCTTCGCCGCTGCCCGTGGAACATCATTACCTCCGATTCGCCCGGCGGCACACCAAGCGCAAACATTCAGCTATTCAAGCCATGATGAAAAGACTAAGACGCGCCGTCTTTTGGCCTGGAAGCCTCCCTGATGCCTAAGGGCCACAAATTGAGCATACGGAAAGGGCCGCAGCAGAAGCTGCAGCCCCATCTCAATTAAGCTTTAAAGAGCGCAGACGTACTAGAGACGGTAGCGGATCTGATCGGACCAGAAGCGTTCCAACCTGAAAAGTGACTTATTGAGCCGGCTGAAGTCCTCTTGGCTCACTTCGCCAACGCTTTGCACGGAGCTTAGCTGACGCTGATAGAGCTTTCTTATGACCGCGCAGCCTTCTTGACCCTTCTCTGTGAGGCTGACGCGCACACTACGGCGGTCAGTCTCCGAACGCTTGTAGTGAAGGTAGCCCATGTCGACGAGCTTCTTCAGGTTGTAGGACACATTCGAGCCAAGGTAGTAGCCACGGGTCTTAAGCTCGCCTGCAGTGAGCTCGCTCTCACCAATATTGTAGAGAAGCAGCGCCTGGACGCTGTTGAGGTCGCCCCCACCGCTACGATCAAACTCGTCCTTGATGACATCGAGCAGCAGACGGTGCAGCCGCTCAATGAGCCTCAGGGATTGTAGGTATTCGGAAGTGATTGATTGATCCTGAGCTGGCGCGCTTTGGCGCGCCACTTCGAGCGCAACACTCATAACTACCTCATCCTGTTTGACGCTTCCCGGTTGTTCCGGGTTGTCTCAATGGATAAGGCATGAAGCTAAAAGTTACCTAAATACACATAGTAAAAGAATAGTAATGGGGGTATTCGGGAAGGTTTTATTAATATTCAATGGTTTCTTTCTGAGTTGCCAACTTTTGTATCTACCAATTTTAGGTGGAAGTCTAAACTCGTGCGGCTTGCATCCGCTCACGCGTCGGTAAGACGAGCTCGCCAGAATCCATTGGCGAAAATATCTCATCGACCATGGCTGATCCGACGTCCTCAAGCCGGCTGGGCTGCCAGCGCGGCTTGCCATCCTTGTCAATTAAAGCAGCCCGCACGCCTTCCTCGAAATCATGACTATCAAGAAAGCGGCAAGCAAGCCGATAATCGAGTTGTAGCGTCTGACGAAGGTCGAGTTCGCGTGCTCCGCGGATATGCCTGTATGTCACCTTGAGCGATAACGGCGAACGATCCTTTAGATCCGCAATAACGCTCTGCGCCCAATCGCGGTCCTTACTCTCCACCGCATCCAGCCGTTCAATAATCTCTTCAACACTTGGCGCGGAGAAACAGCGGGCGATGTGCTTCAAAAACGGCTCAAGCTCGCCTGGACCTGGTTCGACATGGCGTTCGTCGAGCAATGGATCGACTGGCCAGGTATCGATGAGTGAGGTCTTGATCTCCTCGAACCGTGCAGCGGGAATGCAGTGCGTTACAAGGCCAAGGACGTACGCATCGGCAGCGCTGATCGCACGCCCAGTCAACCCCAGATACATGCCAATTTCATTCGAGAATTGTGCGAGCGCATAGGCAGTTCCGACATCGGGGAACAATCCGATAGCCGTTTCGGGCATGGCGAAACGGTATTCTTCGCCCGCCACACGATGCGTTCCATAGGCCGTGATGCCAACGCCTGAGCCCATGACGGGCCCGTTAATGAGTGAGATGGTTGGTTTGGAAAAGCACTCATGCAGCCAGTTGAGACTGTACTCATCGGCAAAGGCTCGCCGCGCTTGTTCGGGCTGCTCGCGTTTCCATTTAATCAGCTCGCGCACATCTCCGCCGGCCGAAAACATTTTGGGGCACGCCGACTGAATGACGCATGCGTAAATCTGCGGATTGCGCGCAAAGCTCGGGTACGCTTCCGTGAGTTGCGCGCGCATCACCGCGTTCAGAGCATTCAATGCTCGGGGACGATTTAGCGTAATAATTGCCAGCGAGCCTTGCGGCTCGATGGCGAGGTCACTGACAACCTCTTTTGCCTGCTTGTTTGCGCTTTCAACGTTATGTTGCACACCATCTCCCTAGTGCAGTGGACCGGTCGGTCAAACCATCAATCGGGCGAAATTGGAGCTATACACCGGGGTGCTCCGTGAGCAAACTCACTCTAACAATTCCACCGCTAAAGCGCCCCAATCCAGCCCGAAACTACAACGCTCAGCCACATCAAGGGGACGTGAACGATGCCGCGAATGGGGGTAGGGCTTGCGATTGTGTTCGGTTCAATTTACTGCGCAAGCCAGCAAAACGCGATTGCTGATCCAATCGACGATGCGCTAGCGATCTGGTCAGCAGTCACCAGCACCGCCGCCGGCAAGCAATCGGACCAGCGCCGCCGCGCGAGCCGCTCCGCGAAAAGCGCACAAGATAACGCTCTCAATCCTGGGCCCCTTCCCCCATTGCCTAGGCGTAAGGATCGAAGCAGCATGCCTGCCAAGGGCGCAGAAGCAGTGGTCGATGTCTGGCAGTCCGAAGAGATCGCCGCCGCCAAATCCCGCTGCGCCGTCTTGCTAAGGAACGCCAATGCGGTCGTTGTTCCACAGCCACCTATCAAAGAGCACGAGTGCGGCACCCCAGCGCCGGTCCGGCTCGTTAGTCTCGGCAAAGGCGCGCAAGTCGCGTTCGTGCCGCCGGCACTAGTGAATTGCGAAATGGTCGCCGCACTCAACACATGGATCGTTGATCGCGTGCAACCGCTTGCGAGGAAGCATCTCAACGCAAGCGTCATAAAGGTCGCGGTTATGAGTGACTATTCGTGCAGGAAATCTCTGGGGCGCGTCAGAAATAGGCTCAGCGAGCACGCCTATGCCAATGCGCTCGATATCCGCGGCTTCGTTACCGACAAAGGGCAAACGGCCTACTTGCTCGACAATTGGGGATCAACGAGACGCGATGTCACCGCCGAAGCGGCAGCGGCGAAGGATGCTACGTCGCGGGTGGCAGCGGACCCGACAACTAAAAGGAATCCTACGAGCAACAAGGTTGCGGGGCCGAGCGAAGATAATTACAACTTGGCAGTTGTCCGGCTCGCCGGCTCCGTGGATCCAGTATTGACACGCAAAGCCGAACGCGCAGCCTAAGGTCGCGGCCTTAAGCATGCAAGAACAGGCCTTCAGGGCTTCCACGCCTAACGCGAAATTCTTGCGTGCTGCCCACGCTGCTGCGTGCCGAATTTTTGGCACAACACTGGGCCCAGAGGCCAACGACGCCCACCGCAACCATTTCCACGTGGACATGGCCAAAAGGAAATACAAAAGGATTTGCGACTAACTCTGTTCGGTAACATGCGAGGCACCGCCCTTGCCAAGAGCCGCCGGTTCCGGCGAGTGTAAAGGACGACTTGATCCGGGAACCTCGAAGTCATGAAACCCCGCAGCCCAGCACAACGGATACGAACGGCAAGCCAGCTCCGCAGAACGTTGAGGCCTAAGCACCCGCCTGCAACGCAACCTACCTTTCCAAACGTGCGTATGAGACGAAATCGGCGCAGCAAATGGTCTCGCCGACTTATCGCTGAGCACCGTTTAAGCGTCGACGATCTTATCTGGCCGTTATTCGTCATCGAGGGGACGAACAAGCGCATACCGGTCACCTCAATGCCAGGCGTGGAGCGCTTGTCGATCGATAACATTGTGGCGGCCGCTGAAGAGGCCACCGCGCTAGGTATCCCCGCAATCGCGCTCTTTCCCGATTCAGATCCTAAGCGTCGCAGCGACGATGCACGCGAAGCTTTCAATCCCGAAAACCTCGTTTGCCGAGCCACGCGCGCCGTGAAAGCTGCCGGTCTCGATGTTGGGATCGTTCTTGACGTCGCCCTCGACCCCTACACCAGCCACGGCCATGACGGGCTGGTCCTTAGCGAAGAGGTCGCTAACGATGAAACAGTTCAATCGCTTGTGCGTCAGTCGCTCGTGCAGGCGGAAGCCGGGGCTGACATACTAGCCCCATCTGACATGATGGACGGGCGTGTTGGCGCCATCCGTACAACACTGGAAGCTGAAGGACATACAAACATTCAGATTATGGCCTATGCTGCCAAGTATGCGTCCGCGTTATACGGGCCATTTCGTGACGCGGTCGGGTCTTCCGTGACGCTCGCCTCATCGCAGTTGGGCGGCGACAAACGCACCTATCAGATGGACGCGGCAAATTCCGACGAGGCGCTGAGAGAAGTCGCTCTCGATCTTGCCGAAGGTGCCGACATGGTAATCGTGAAGCCGGGCATGCCCTATCTCGATATCGTCAACCGCATTACCGAAACATATCGCGTGCCAACCTTCGCCTATCAGGTTTCAGGCGAATACGCGATGGTGCAGGCAGCAGTCACAAAAGGCTGGCTCGATGGCGAAGCGGTGATGATGGAGACCTTGCTCGCATTCAAGCGGGCCGGTGCTGCTGGGGTGCTGACCTATTTTGCCCCGTTCGCGGCCAAAGTTCTCAAAACGAAATGCTGAGTACTGAAAAAAGATGGAGGCCGGGACGCTGCGCCTAGGAGCGTGGCAGTTACCCATGCGACATCGCCGACCGGCCTCAACTAAATTTCGTATATCGCGTTCCCAGAAGCGCATCAAGCGATCAGAGCCAACAGTTTCGACCCCGCCTACCGCCGGCTCAATTTTCTAAAGAGCACCGGCGCCGTCCGGGCTGGCCTAGCCGCAATGACTTTGACAAAAAATTGAGACGAACTCGGCATTGTCGATCACGATTAACCATGCGCGTTCTGGGGTCTAAAGCTGTGTGACTGGAGGATGAATATTAATGTCCCCGAATAGTGAGCGCTGACGCAATGCTCTTTTCGGGCTAGAGGGACTCAGCGCCGAACCCTCCGGCGCGCAGGCGCGAAGGGGTCGCCGATGGCAGCAGGAGGGGCGCCATCGGTGCGCGGGATCTCCTGCCGTGCAATGGAACCTTTGGGCTTCTGACAATCAGTGAGCCACACGTCGAATACGGGATGCTCTACTGCGTTAAGGCCCGGACTTTCAGCAAACATCCAACCGGTGAAAATCCGCTTCTCAGCTCCATCGAGTAGGATTTCGTCGACTTCAACGAACGAGGTAGTTTTTGGCGGCTCAGTGGGTAGACGTGAATAGCAAACGCGCGGCGTCACCTTCAGTGCGCCGAATTCAACCGTCTCATTGAGTGGCACCTCGAACCGAGAAATCCGCGCCGTTACTTTGTCGAGGGCTGCGAAGATGGCGACGCCATTCTCCATACGCTCTGCGTACACGGCTGAAACGGCAAGGACACTTGCAGCGCTGCTCGCTAAAGCCAGCAGCACACGTCGAGGCGTCGAAATCCTCGAATGGCGATTCATGGAGCTCTCACCGCGATCCATACCATGCATGCCGGTCCGAAGGTTCCTCTGGGCGCAGAGTTAGGCCGAAGTTGGACCCTGTATTGCGACAAATCTCAGGATTCTGGCCGCCACGGCTTATAGTCACCGGTCGCCTTGGGACGCGCGCTATGCGTCAGGATCGAACCAGGAGGACGGTAGGCCTCGGGCGTGCCCGTCATATTCATAAGATGCGGCTTTTGCCACGGTCGCGCACGGTAGTCTTCCGCAGTAGGCGGCTCGTCGACCGTGTAGTGCAACCAGCCATGCCAACCGGGCGGAACTTTCGAGGCTTCTGCAAGATCGGCGTAGGTCACCCAGCGCCGCGGCCTACCGGCGGGACCAACGCCCTTCTTTTGCTCGTAGTAACGGTTGCCGAAGTCATCCTCACCGACAAAGCGGCCCTGGTTCCAGATGGTCAGGCGTGTGCCCCAGGTGTTGCCATGCCACCAAGCGAACATCTCCCTAAAAAAGCTCATCGTGCGGGCCTCGAGCTGCCACTCATCCAAGGACCCGCATAGCCTTGCGGGGCCAGGTCTGTCTAGTACGCCGCAACCGAGGCAGAAGTGCAACAGACCTGATGCATGGAATCGAAATAATCTATTCACCAGCGGCGGGAGACGCATTTTCATGCACATCCTTCGCAATCCTGAAAACACGGCTGAATTCGTATTTTCAGTCAACAGAATATCCCCAATCTTACAGAGCAATATCCGATGCCTATCTACATCTAGTATGGGTGCCATCGGCAACATACAAATCCTTTGGCGGATAGCCACGAATCGGCCAGTTTGAACAAGCGCGTCTTTAACTGCAGCGTTTGCCCCGTGTGGGTGTTGCGCGAACGGTTTGATACGCCTCCGAGTTTATGTGCTGTATGGGTCCAGTTGACCCATTCCATACAACGCATTTGCCACAGGCGGGACCACTCGGTTCTCGCCGCTGTGAAGTCGTGCCAGTTGCCTGGAGTCAGTTGTTTTCCGCATTGAGGGGTGTGTCCCTAAGAGAAAAAAATTGAGCGCGCTAACTCCTAGTCCGACGTCGAGGCGCACCAACCACATACGATAAGACAGGGGTTTTCGATGAAGATCACGCGGCGCTTCACTAAAGCAGGGCAGTCGCCCTATGAGACGATCAAATTCCGCCGCGCAACGAGTGAGATAAAGAACCCCGACGGCTCCATTGTATTTTGCCTCGATGGTTTCTTCGTGCCTGAGCACTGGAGCCAGGTTGCGGCCGACATTCTCGCGCAGAAATACTTCCGCAAGGCGGGCGTGGCGCGCTGCCTCAAAAAGATCGAGGAAACACAGATCCCTTCTTGGGCATGGCGCTCCGTGGCTGACGAGCAGGCGCTAGCCAAGCTGCCAGAGCCTGAGCGCTTTGGTGGCGAGACGGATGCTCGCCAAGTGTTCGACCGCCTCGCTGGAACATGGACGTACTGGGGCCTCAAGGGCGGCTATTTCACCACCGAAGAAGATGCACACGCCTTCTATGACGAAAACCGCTACATGCTAGCGATGCAGATGTGCGCCCCCAACAGCCCACAATGGTTCAACACGGGTCTCCATTGGGCGTACGGGATCGACGGTCCCGGCCAAGGCCATACTTACGTCGATTACAAGACTGGTGAACTTACAGTCTCGGATTCCGCCTACGAGCACCCACAGCCACACGCATGCTTCATCCAGTCGATCGAGGACGATCTCGTCAACGAGAACGGCATCATGGACCTGTGGGTTCGCGAGGCTCGGCTCTTTAAGTATGGCTCGGGAACAGGCTCTAACTTTTCCAAGTTACGCGGCGCCAATGAGAAGCTGTCAGGGGGTGGACACTCCTCCGGCCTGATGAGCTTTCTGAAGATTGGAGATCGCGCAGCCGGCGCCATCAAGTCGGGAGGCACAACGCGTCGCGCCGCCAAAATGGTGGTCGTAGACGTCGATCATCCCGACATCGAAGAGTACATAAATTGGAAGGTGAAGGAGGAGCAAAAAGTTGCCGCACTCGTCACCGGGTCCAAGATCTGCCAGAAACGCTTAAAGGCCATAATGAAGGCCTGCGTCAATTGCGAGGCTGATGCCAGCGATTGTTTCGAGCCCGCCAAGAACCCGGCATTGAAACGCGCCATAAAGGAAGCGCGCCGCGACCTGGTGCCGAACAATTATATCCTGCGTGTCATTCAATTCGCCAAGCAGGGTTACAAAGACATCGACTTCACTACTTATGACACAGACTGGGACTCGGAGGCCTACCTGACGGTCTCAGGACAAAACTCCAACAACTCGGTGCGAGTTACGGACGCGTTCCTCAACGCTGTTGAAGAGGACAAGGACTGGGACCTGATCTCGCGCCTTACCAACGAACCAACTCAGAAATTACAAGCTCGCGAACTGTGGGATAAAATTGGTTATGCTGCCTGGGCATCCGCGGATCCTGGCATCCAATTCCACACCACCATAAACGACTGGCACACCTGCCCCCAGAGCGGGCCTATCCGGGCGTCCAACCCTTGCTCGGAGTACATGTTCCTCGACGATACGGCTTGCAATCTTGCGTCGTTGAACCTTATGGCTTTCCGCAAGCCGGACAATTCGTTCGATACTGACGCCTTCGAACATGCCTGCCGGCTGTGGACGATCGTGCTCGAGATTGCGGTTCTGATGGCGCAGTTTCCGTCCCGGCGCATCGCAGAGCTCTCCTATCGCTACCGCACGCTCGGTCTAGGCTTTGCCAACATTGGTGGTCTATTGATGGACTCGGGCATTCCATATGACTCCAGCGCTGGCCGCGCCATCTGCGGCGCCATCTCAGCAATAATGACTGGTGTCTCGTACGCAACGTCTGCGGAAATGGCAGGCGAACTCGGGCCTTTCCCCGGCTACCAGCCCAACGCAAATGATATGCTGCGCGTCATCCGCAACCACCGTCGCGCGGCTTACGGGAAGGTGGACGGCTACGAGAAGCTCGCCACAGATCCTGTTCCGCTTGACCACGCATCCTGCCCGGACAACGGCCTCCTAGAGGCTGCAACACGCGCCTGGGATCGCGCAATTGAGCTCGGCCAACGCCACGGTTTCCGCAACGCCCAGGCGACCGTGGTCGCGCCTACCGGAACGATTGGCCTGGTCATGGATTGCGACACGACCGGCATCGAGCCAGACTTCGCACTGGTAAAGTTCAAGAAGCTGGCAGGTGGCGGTTACTTCAAAATAATCAATCAGGCCGTCCCTGGGGCATTGCGCACACTCGGCTACCGCGAAAGCGAGATCGCCGAGATTGAGGCCTATGCGGTCGGGCATGGCTCACTGCGACAAGCACCAGCGATAAATTCTTCAACGCTTGAGGCAAAAGGCTTTGACGATGACACTCTCGCCAAAGTCGAAGGCGGACTTGAGAGCGCATTCGACATAAAGTTTGTTTTCAACAAGTGGGTGCTCGGTGAAGCGTTCCTAACTGAAAAACTAGGAGTGCCCACCGACAGCCTCGACGATCCCACATTCGATCTTTTGATCCACCTCGGCTTTTCACAAAAGGATATCGAGGCAGCAAATGAGCATGTGTGCGGAGCAATGACGCTCGAAGGAGCTCCGCACCTGAAACCGGAGCACCTGCCCATCTTTGATTGCGCCAACCCGTGCGGACGCACGGGTAAGCGCTATCTCTCCGTGGAGAGCCACATTCGCATGATGGCTGCATCGCAGCCCTTCATATCAGGCGCTATCTCCAAAACCATCAACATGCCGAACGAAGCCAGCGTGGAGGACTGCAAGGCCAGCTACATGCTCTCTTGGCGCCTCGCGCTGAAGGCCAACGCCCTTTACCGCGACGGCTCCAAACTCTCTCAGCCGCTCAATGCGCAAGTTCTCGGCGAGGATGTCGAAGAACAGGAGGAAGCTGCCGAGCAGATGCTCTCCGACAAGCCGATGGCGGTTCGCAGCGAGGCGGCAGCGGAACGCATTGTCGAAAGAATCGTTGAGCGCGTGCGTGCTCAGGAGCGCGATAAACTACCCAATCGCCGCAAGAGCTACACTCAGAAGGCGACCGTCGGTGGACACAAGGTCTATCTGCATACCGGCGAATACGAGGACGGACGGCTCGGAGAGATTTTTATCGACATGCACAAGGAAGGTGCCGCCTTCCGTTCGCTAATGAACAATTTCGCCATCGCTATCTCACTTGGCCTGCAGTACGGCGTACCATTAGAAGAATTCGTGGAGGCCTTCACCTTCACGCGTTTTGAGCCTGCAGGTCTCGTCACCGGCAACGAGACGATTAAAAACGCCACATCGGTTCTTGACTACATCTTCCGCGAGCTCGCGGTGTCCTATCTGGAGCGTCATGATCTTGCCCATGTCGATCCGAGAGAAATCGTCGGGGGTACGGGCCTTGGCTCCTCAGATGAGGATACCGATGACGAGCTTCATCAGGAAGCGCCTGCTCAGAAGTTCGTCTCTCGTGGTCTTATTCGCGGCGGAGCCATTCGCATGGCCGAGCGCGAGGTTAGCGAAGAAGCCTCCAACGCAGTCACGGTAATGCAGAGCGAGATCAATTCCGCCTTCCCGCAGACCGAAGGCGCGACGGCGTTGAAACCCGATGCTGAAGTCGTCTACGCCCATAAGAACGTCGCACACACGGATAGGTCGGCCAAAGGACGCGAGGCCGATCGCCGCGCGGAAGCGCGCATCCGTGGGTATGAAGGCGAAGCCTGCCGCGAGTGCGGAAATTTCACGCTCGTGCGCAACGGCACGTGCCTGAAATGCGATACGTGCGGCTCAACGAGTGGGTGCAGCTGAGGATCGGCGATCTGCGGAGAACCCTGAGTTCTGCGCTATCGACTTCAACCGACACCGAATCGTTGTATTGATTTGTGATCTTCCATTACGCCGCATTTCCTGGCGCTAAGCTCGTGCGGAGACCTATGTCCGACCCGTCGCATCCTGAGGCCGGCCCCGCACCTGCAAGCGTCTACCTTCTTGCCGGGCATCTTGATGCGGCTCTAGCTATTGGAGAGGATCTCAACAAAGTACACTATGGTTGGCCTGGCCCCTCGCCGCGCGAACTAGAGGACATCGCCGCAAACCGTACCGGTCAGCGCAATGCAGTTGAACGTATCCGCATGCTAGAGCTGATGCTCTTGTCACGCATCCTAATTGGACGCGAGTGGGCCGCCGATCTGACCTCCAAGAACGAGAGCTTCGGTGCAATTGCCCGGCTCTATGTGTCGTCAACTGCCATTCTTGCTGATGCTGCTGAGGAGTGCGCGGATTCAACCGAGATCGATTTCGATACCGGAGATGGCCTGACCGCCTATGTGCGAAGCCGCGGGCTGATCGCAGCGGATGCACCTGCGTTGGATGATGCTTCGCCTCTCACAGTCAACGACGATCTCCTGGTAGCCCGAAGGTTCCGTCTCGGCCTACTGCTTGATCTCGTCTCAACGTTTCTCAATGCGCTAGAGGGCGAGTATGATCTTTTCGTCGAAATCAAAAACAACGGCGAACCGGCCTCTATCGACCAGCCCGCCGCAGCCCCTGCATAATCCACCTACTGCTTTCGCTTAGCTTCTTGACGCGTCCCTCATATGCCGACGGTGCGATTCCGTAATTGAATTCGCGTGAAAGTTATCGCGTTGCGGCTGTTTTGACCGAACAGCGGCGGTCCGCACTTGCTTGGCACCCCGGAGATTTGTCCTCTTGGTGCGCAATTGCGACTTGCGTGAAGCCACCTTCTTCTTGCGTTTGACCTTTCGTGTCGAGCGGGCCTTCTTCTTTATTCTCGACGTCCGCTTGACGGGCTGGGCCTTGGCAGGATCCGATGCGACGACGTCCGCACCTTGCCTCTGCGGCTCTTTGGCGGTGGCGCTTGTTGTTGCAGCCGCAGCTTCGAGTTCCGCGATAGGCCCTGTACGCACGGTCTTGGCCTCTAACTCTTTACCCTCGTCCCTGTCGTTTAGCTCAAGGATGGTTGAAGAGCCGGACTTCGGACTGTGGACTGCGGCGAGCCTCGTTTGTGCATGGCTCTGCGGTTGAGGCGCTTGCCCAACGAGAAACATATAGCCGGGCGTTGAAAACACACTCGATGTCACCGGCGCCAGCAGCGACGTGGCCGAGGCCTGCAACGCATAGGCCACAGCCATGCCTCTTTCCGCCTCCTCGACGCTGGAGTATTTGCCAATGTCACCCGGCACTCTGGCATAGGTGCGGTGCTTAGAGTACTTGGCCTCCGCCGGTTCCGGAGCCTTCACTACTTGGACGTAAACCTTCGCCACGCCCTTGCCTTCAAAGCCCAACCTTTTTGCGGCTGCGCGAGAGAGGTCGAGTTTTCGATTCTTATGGTAGGGCCCTGCATTGTTGACGCGCACGACGAGCGCGCGCTGCGTCTCTGGATTCCACACAAGCAGAGTTGTGCCATCGGGATAAATTGGGCTTGCGGTATTGTCTGGATGATCTGGACGAAAACGTTCGCCTGACGACGTGAGCCCACAGGGGTTGTGGCGATCGCGACGACAGTCGTCATAGTGCGATGCGACTATCGACTGCTCACGACCAATTAGCGCACGCGTTTCCTCAATCGTCTTCACACGGTGACAAACTCCGAAATAGCAATATGTCGAACCGGGTGTTTTCGCCTCGGCCGGCGTTGTAGTCTTGACGGTTAGAGCCATCACAGCAATCGCACCAAAGCTCAACACGATGCTACCGAGGCGCAAATGTTTCGCCCATAGAACACTGCCATTCAGCATAACTCACTCCACGCTTGTTATTGATCTGTAACGGCGCAAACGCCGCGCATCCCGGGCGTCATCCTGTCTGGATGTGCCCAAGCGCGCGGTAAGCATCAGGTAGAAGCGAGAATTCGATGACAACGCGATGCGTAAATGCGTCGCAGTGGTAACGGGGAGAAAGTGCGTCAGAGCAAGCGGTTAACCTTAAGCTTTACAGTTAACGTCTCAACAGCAGTTTCTAGGCGCGCAGAATCGACCGAACGTAAAACAAGTTGTGTTTTTACACCCGCGGTCGTGAACGACGGGTAACTGCCCATTGCAACATCCGGATACATTTCTTGATGCTCCGCAAATAGATCCGCAACGTCACCTTCAGCCCGCGCGAGCATGATCGTGCTGGTCTGCAATTTAGTCCCTGTCATCAAGTTTGGGGTCACATCGTCGAGCATCACCTGCATCACGTCTGGTACGCCCGCGAGGACGATGACATTGGCAATCATGAAGCCAGGCGCAACCGAAATCGCGTTTCGAATGAGCATCGCACCTTGAGGAACCCGTGCCATTCTCAGTCGCGCCGGCGTCGCCTCAACTCCGCGCTTTGAGAAGTACGCGGTGAGAAGAGCGAGCGCACGTTCATCAATTCCGATTGGAACGCCGAGCGCCTTGGCGACGCTGTCAGCCGTGATGTCGTCGTGCGTTGGGCCAATCCCGCCGGTCGCAAACAAGTAGGTGTAGCTGGCACGCAGTGCGTTTATGGCCTCAACAATCGCTGCCTCGTCGTCGGCAATGACACGCACCTCCTTAAGCCGAATGCCAACGAGCGTCAGATGCTCAGCGATGTAGCCAATATTCCGGTCTTTGGTGCGACCCGAAAGGATCTCGTCACCAATCACCAAGACGGCCGCCGTGATCTCACATTCATCGCTCACTTGGGGCTCCATAACTATTCCTAACGCCCAACGGTCTAGCGCCGCGTTCACACATCGACGAGGCCCAGCTGTCATCTTTGCAGCCAAGCGTTGCGAAGTGCTCGGACACCATTCTAAGTTTATCGCATGCGATTTACTTCTCCCCTCAAGCGCGGCCGCCTCCTCAGACGGTATAAGCGCTTTCTTGCTGACGTCACGCTCGATACCGGCGAGTCGATCACGGCAACGTGCCCCAATACGGGTTCGATGCTGGGGCTCACAGAACCAGGCTCCAAGGTTTGGCTGTCCGAAAGCGACAGCCCCACGCGCAAGTACCGTCATACCTGGGAACTGATCGAGACCGACCTCGGCAGTGGTGCGTCACTAGTCGGCATCAATACGGGTCATCCCAACCGGCTCGTTACCGAAGCCATCGAAGCACGGCGCATCCGCAAGTTTGCCGGTTATCAGACACTGCGGCGAGAAGTGAAGTACGGCGCAGCAAGCCGCATCGACATTCTTATGGAGGACGCCAAGAAGGGGCGTTGCTACATCGAAATCAAGAACGTGCACCTGATGCGGAAAGCTGGACTTGCAGAGTTTCCCGACTGTGTCACCGCGCGTGGCGTCAAGCATCTCCAAGAGCTCACGCAGATGGTCGCCCAGGGTCACCGGGCAGTGATGCTATTCCTGATCCAGCGTAGCGACGCCAGTCGCTTCACGCTCGCCAGCGACCTCGATCCAAATTATGCCGAGGCGTTTCGCCAGGCGGCGACAGCTGGCGTTGAGGCCATGGCCTACCGATGCCATATGAGTCTCAAGGAAATCATGCTCGAGAAGCAAGTGCCTATCGTTGCCGGCAAGGGCTAAACGCTCGCAAATGGGTGAAAAAGGGCGAAGAAGCAACTACGTAACAAAAGCGCCACGGCAGCGTACTCTATTGTGGCGGGCGACGGCGGCCCTGACCGCCGAGCCTCCAGTTCAGGGGAGCCGACACAACACTGGATAAGTTCAAGCCTGGGAGAGCGCCTCATGTTTAACCGTCGAGATTTCGGCCTTGCTGGTATTGGCTTGGTCGCTGGCCTTGTAGGATTGCGGGTAGCGAACTCTCACGCCGAAGAGGAGATGATGACAAGACCATCGGAGCTGACATTTGAGATCACCAAGACCGAGGACGAATGGCGCAAGATCCTGACGCCAGAACAGTTCCGTGTGCTGCGCAAGCATGGAACCGAGCGCGCCGCCAGTAGCCCGCTAGATAAAATCTACGATCCCGGCAGCTATGTATGTGCCGCCTGCGAATTGCCTGTTTTCTCCTCGGAAACAAAGTTCAACAGCGGCACGGGTTGGCCCAGCTTCCACGAGCCGCTCGAGAATGCCGTTGGCACCTCGACGGACAGAAGCTTCTTCATGACCCGCACTGAGATACACTGCCGGCGTTGCGGCGGCCATCTCGGTCACGTGTTCAATGATGGGCCACCCCCGACGGGCCTGCGCTACTGCATGAACGGCGTAGCCTTGAAGTTTGTCCCAGAGACGAAGCGTACAACAGGCTGAACACAGGACCGCAATAGTGGGCGCAAATAGAACAAACTCTATATCCAACCGCTTGCGCGTTTGGGCTCGAGGGATCAAGTGCGATCTTCATGCACTCTATCTTGCGGCGCGCGACCCACGTGTCCCTTGGTATGCGAAGGCCGTGGCGCTCGGCGTCGCGGCCTATGCGCTGTCACCCATAGACCTCATCCCTGATTTCATTCCCGTCATTGGCCACCTTGATGATTTAATAATTGTACCGCTCGGGATTGCTCTGGCCGTGCGGTTGATTCCCGCCGACATACTCAGCGAGCACCGCGCTGCTGCGCGCCAGTCTGGGAAGCACCCGGCCAACAAGAGATCACTAGCGGTCGCAGCGCCGTCAGGATTATCGACACTCGTGCCAGGACCGTCCTCGCATACGTCCAATTCCCAAATCACTTCATCTAGAACCGGTAAACAACCATGACCCGAATTGTCTCACTGCTTGTCGCCCTTGCCGTGCTGGTCGCCGGTGGAGCCTTCTTCTTTGCCCAGCAAACGCCCTTCACACGGCCAGCTGCAGCGCAATCACAAGATGGGTTGGCACTCGCAACATTCGCCAGCGGCTGCTTCTGGTGCACGGAGTCCGATTTCGACAAGGTGGAGGGTGTCAAGGAGACCATCTCGGGCTATTTGGGAGGCAAGACCGCGAACCCGACTTATAAGCAGGTCTCGTCGGGAAGGACCGGCCATACCGAAGCCGTGCAACTCAAATACGACCCGAAGATCGTTAGCTACGACAGGCTACTTGATTATTATTGGCGCAACGTCGATCTGTTAGATGGCAGCGGCCAATTCTGCGACCGCGGCAGTCAGTATCGCCCGGTGATCTTCACGCACACGTCGGAGCAGAAAAAGCTTGCCGGAGAGAGCAAGGCAGCGCTGGAGAAAAGCGGGCGCTTTGACAAACCCATCGCAGTTGAGATCGCAGAGGCGGGGACGTTTACGCCGGCCGAGGACTACCATCAGAACTATTATAAGACGAATGCGCTTCGCTACCGTTACTACCGCTACGCTTGCGGGCGCGATGCCCGGCTGAATGAGCTTTGGGGCGATGAGGCAACACATTGATGGACAGCGTCGGACCTGGCGGATCCGACGCCTGATATCAGCAACTCAACACTATTCCGCTGCCTGCTTGTGTGCGGCGAGAACCTGATCGGCCAGCCGTCCAGTAAGCTCGGCCAGATGATCGAACTTGGCCGAGTAGCTTCCTACGCCAGCCGTTGCCGATCTCAGATCGATAATCAGATTGTCCATTTCCGCTGCTGGGATTTGAGCCTGCACGGCGTCCCAACCTTCCCAGCCTTCCCGCGCATCGAAGCCGAGGATATGACCACGACGCTGTGAGATTATGGCGTTGATGCGCGCGGTTGCCTCAGATGGCACTGTAATCTCCACCGCCATGATCGGTTCCAACAACACCGGTGAGCAATTGGGCATCCCCTCGGACATGCCAATTCGTCCTGCTTGGCGAAATGCCATGTCGGAAGAGTCCACCGTGTGATAAGAGCCGTCGAGCAGCGTGACGGAAACGTCCACCACAGGGAAACCGAGTGGCCCCTGCTGCAAGTAGTCCTTCACCCCGATTTCGACTGAGGGAATGAACTGGCGCGGCACGACGCCACCGGTGATCTTCTGACCGAATTGGAAGCCCGTCCCGCGCGCCAGCGGCTGGATATCAATCACTACATCGCCAAACTGACCGTGTCCGCCCGACTGTTTCTTGTGGCGCCCACGCACCTCAACGCCTTTACGAATGGTCTCTTTGTAAGGAATGTGGCGCACTTGACGTTCAACCGACACACCATACTTGCGCCGCAAGCGCTCTGATGCGATGCGCAAGTGCATCTCACCCTGTCCGAGCAGCAGCATCTGATGCGTATCCTTGTTCATTTCTAACCGCAGCGATGGGTCCTCCTCCATCAGCTTGGCGAGCGCTGTAGTCAGCTTCACCTCGTCCTTGCGGTCCTTGAGACCCAGACCAATCCCGAACACGGGTTCGGGCGCCGCAGGGCCTGTAATCTGGACGATTCCGCCTTTGTCGGCGCTGATGGTCTCACCACTGTATATATGCTCAAGACGGCCAAACGCGACCGTATCGCCGGCGTTGGCAGTGCTACGCTTCACTGGCTCCTCGCCTCGCACCGCGAACACGCCAGCAATTCTCTCTTCAGTGCCAGACGCACTTATGACTGTCGCACCATCGGCAAATTCTCCAGTCAGCACGCGCGCCAAAGTCAGCTTGCCGCCATGCGTGGTGTGCATCGTCTTGAAGACATAGGCCGCGGACGACGCGTTCTCTACTTTGAGCCGACGCGCGGTCTCCTCGACGAATGGAACCTCATGACGAAGCGCTTTCAGCAGGCGCAGAATGCCATTGCCATTCTGCGCAGAGCCCAACAGCACCGGACAGATCAGGCCTTTTCGCAAATCGCTCGTCAGGTCCTCGAAGACTTTGTCACGCGGCGGCATCACATCAGAAAGAAGCTGCTCCATCAGCTCATCGTCGTAGTCGGCGAGCTGCTCCAGCATATGGAACCGCGCGTCGCCCAGGCGCTCATTAATCGAATCGGGCGCTTCGATGATCTCGGACGAAGCTTGCGTGCGATAGACGTATGCACGTTCGGACGCTAGGTCGACGAAACCTGTTGCGACGCCATTTTCCCAAATCGGAATCTGACGTAGCACGAGTGGCTTCGTGCTCGCCGGTTGCAATACGGGTATGAGCTCGCGCACCGGTATTTCGGAAGCATCGATCTTATTGAGGAAGAGGAAATGGGGGATACCGCGATCTTCGAGCCGCTTCAATATCAGTTGCAAGGCCGGCACGCGCTTGGCATCGGGCTCGCAGACAACAATTGCGGCATCACAGGCGGTAAGCGCTAGCGCACCTTCGTATGGGAATTCTATGGAACCTGGGTAATCGATGAAGGTGAAGTCGTCGTTGAGAAAGCTGACGTCGGCAAGATTGAGCGAAACGCTCATACCGTGGTCGCGGGCCTCAGAGTTTGCATCGCCGACGGTCGACTTGTCTGCGATTGTGCCGGCTCTTGTAACACCCCCCGTTCGGGCGAGAATTGCCTCGAGAAGAGTAGTCTTGCCGCTCAAGTAAGGGCCTATAAGTGCGATGCAGCGGGAGCCTTGGCCCCCATTTGCTCCCGGTCGTGGGTTTCCAGACTGCCGCATGGGCTTCCTCCGCTTAGTTGGAGGCGCGCGCGTACGACAGTCGCGCGCCTCGCGCCTCGAAAGGAGCGCGACAAACCTATGTTTGCGCCGCATATGGTCCGGCGCAAGCCCTGTCTCGATAAGCCTCGAAATTTTCTAGTCAGTTTCTTGCTCGTCAAGTTGTTGTGCGACGCAATATTGCGTCGCACAACAACTTCTAAAAAAAAGCGTCCGCGAATTTGATCGCGTGAATGGAAAATTACTTGATTGAAGGTATTATTATCGCAATATCTAAGTGTCACAGTTCACACTTACGATTGCACCCGCAATCGAACTGGTGACAAAGGCCGGGTTCATCCCGGCCACCGAGGCAAGAGGCGAGTGATGAGTGTTAAGACGTTGATGTCGGCGGCACACGCTGCGGGGTTTGCGATGGCAGCCGAGGATTTGGCCGAGCCGTCACCGCCGGTCATGCAGGCTAAGCCAGTGAGGCGGGCTTTGCCGGCCCGCATACCACAGACCCTTCCAGCACCTATTTCACCAGATGTCATCAGGATGCAAAGAGCCCTTCGCCGCTTTTGGGTGCGTTTGTGGCTTACCGGTGCTTGGGGCGGGCGGGCAGCGGCTTGAGGCCGTTCGTTACTCAGCTCAAAACCCAGCTCACGAACAGAGCGGCTGCCATGAGTAGTAGCCACAGTTGCCAGATCATGCACGTCCGACAAGACTTTGGAGAGCGGTCGCGCAGCATCTTCCACTAGTGCCTGCGAAACAAAACGTATACTCGACTGCTCACTGCAAATTGCCGCAGAAGCGCTGTATACGTTTGCACGCCTCCTCCAGGACATCGCGCGATGTCGCGTAGGATACGCGGAACGCTGGGGAACTCGCAAAGGCTGCGCCGTGGACCGCGGCAACCCCTTCCTCCTCGAGCAAGGCCGTGACAAAGTCCTCGTCTGAAGCAATCGTCTCGCCCGACGTGCTTTTTTTGCCGATAGCGCCAGCGCAATTCGGGTAGACGTAGAATGCGCCCTGCGGTTTCAGGCACCGCAGCCCAGTCGCCTGATTGAGCATCCCCACCACGAGATCGCGGCGCTCAACAAACTTCTCATTATTGCGCGCAATCATATCTTTGGGCCCGTTCAGCGCCTCGATTGCCGCCCATTGCGTGATCGAGGTGGGATTGGAAGTTGACTGCGATTGCAGTTTGCGCATCGCATTGATGATCAACTCGGGACCGCCCGCATATCCAAGCCGCCAGCCCGTCATGCAATAGGCTTTGGAGAGCCCATTCATCGTGAGCGTACGATCGAAAAGTTGCGGTTCGACCTCGGCCGGTGTGTGAAACTCGAACCCGTCGAACACCAAATACTCGTAGATGTCGTCGGCGAGCACCCAGACGTGCTTGTGACGTAAGAGTACGTCGGTCAGCGCCTTGATCTCGTCCCTTGTGTAGGCAGCGCCCGTTGGATTGCATGGCGAATTGAAAATGAACCACTTCGTCTTGGGCGTAATTGCCTTGTCGAGCACTTCTGGCTTCAACTTGTAGCCGTCTTCAAAATTTGAATCGACAAATACTGGCCGCGCGCCCGCCAGCATGACGATGTCGGCATAAGAGACCCAGCACGGCGAGGGAATCACCACCTCGTCGCCGGGGTTTAAGCTAGCAAGCAGAGCATTATAGATGACCTGTTTGCCGCCGGTGCCTACAGTAATCTGGCTGGCCTTATATTGAAGCTCGTTATCGCGCATGAACTTCTCAGCAATAGCAGCCTTGAGCTCAGGGATGCCGTCGACATCGGTGTATTTCGTCTTGCCAGCCGCCAGCGCTTGCACGGCCGCCGCCTTTACATGGTCTGGCGTATCGAAATCGGGTTCTCCGGCCGAAAGCGAGATGATGTCGCGCCCCTCTGCCTTGAGCTGACGTGCCTTGGTCGAAACCGCGATCGTCGCCGAGGGTTGAATTCGATTAATGCTGTCAGAGATGAAGCCCATTGCAACCAGCCCTTCCGGTAAAAACGCGCCGTATGCATGGGCGCCAAACGGCGCGGACCCTAAGCTGTGCCCCGCGCGACTTCAATATTCTGTAACAAACTAGTTCAGCAGCCCCCGATCTAGAAGGCGAATGCCTCGCCAGTCGGCCCGGTCGCCTCAGTCACACGGTCGTAAAAACCGCGAGACCGCCTCGCCCTGGGCAAATCAATACTCGTCAATTGTCACAATCTCGGCCTAACCCTGCCACAGAGCCAGTTGATCCTTTGGACGATTTAACTCGTTACTAGGCAGAGGAGTTGCTGTGATTTTGCAGAAAAGGGCTAGAAGAACAATGTCGCGCATCATGCAGAACAGTGGAATTGGCTTGGTCCTGTTCGTGATCTTTGCGGTTGCGGTTGGCAACTATCAGCGCACGGCGGACGCCGCGATTCGCTTCGGCGACATTTTGTCCATTAGCTCCAGTTCCGGCAATTTCCTCAAGTATTCACTAGACGACAGCCCGCTAGTTGCCGCAACGGTGGTCGCAACTTCGGTCCCCTTTTCACGTACGGGTCCGCTCTCGGGGGTCCGTCAGACGCACCAAAACATGGCATTTCTGCTGCTTGGGGGCATCTTTTCTGTTCTCATAGCGCTTAACCTTGCCTTTATTGGACACCTTCGCCGCGAGTACGCCTCCCCGCGACGAGGTACGTGGGGGAGAGGCCAAGGTTCTGTTGAGAACCCTTGACGGTCTCTCCTCCACTCCTAACTTTTGGTAATGTGGATTGTTCGTCTGCCCACTAACCCTGCCTCCCGCCGCCCGTCCCAGTGGGCGGGGAGGTGCAAACTGGAGCGAATAACATGGTGAGACCTGCCCTTCGGCTGACCAATCTCCCGGGTGCAGCACTTGGACTCGCTCTTGTGGGCCTTGGCGCGGCCATGACACTTGGAAACGGTGACGCCGTTGTCGAGCGCGGGTTCCAACGCGCGCTGGCGGAAATGGCAGACGGCCAATCGGCATCGGCAAGGTCAACGGTCGTCGTCGGCAGCGAGGACTTCTGGCTCACACATGTCGTTCATAACGACTCGCCCATCACCGCCAAGCCGGTCGCAATTGGCGACAAGGTCACGATTTCTTCTGGTGGGCGGGAGCGTGTTTTGAATGTCGTCGATATCGATGAGCTGGACAGCAAGATTATTCCAATTTCCACTTCTTCGCGCCCGGCACGCCTGCTGCTTGTCACATGTCGGGATGAAGCCAATCCAAAGGGCCGGCCGATCCGCCTAGTGATCGAAGAGGACGACGCCTCCCCGGCTCTGTCGCCGATCTCCAAGAGGGCTCGGGCACTTTAAATTTCCACGTCGCAGAGACGTGCTAAACTTCCGCTTGTTCACTGCAAGCTTTGCCGCGGGCATAGTGGAACTTGCCTGTTGCAAGATCTGCGCTGTCCCATGATATGGTGACTGTCGAATAAACCGCGGTTATTGCCTAGCAAATGCCAGGTAGTCCTTGGGGGGAAATATTGGCATGCGTCTAAACCCACCAACGATCGCAATTTTCCTCATTTCGCTGACACTCGCTTTATTGGCGCTCGTCACGAAGCTCGGCTTCGTTGGGGTGCCGCGCTATCTTCCCCACCAGGAATTTTGGCTGGCAATCACAGCCTACATTACGCTGATGGTCGGCAATCTCGTACGTGGTCTTTAACAACAGTACAGGCAGCCCTCACCAGGACAGCCCGTTAGTCCGTCATGTACGATCCTCAAAAGTTCGCCCCGACTAGCCTCTAGTCGCAAAGCCAATAAAGAGGCCGATCCCCAGCACTGCAAACGAGACAGCGGCCATAATCCAAATTCTTTCTTGCGGAACCTTTGGACCCATCTTCATGGTCCCCGTTTCCTTTTTGGATACCTTATCTTTCGATGCCGCCGTTGCCGGCTTACGTAAGGGGACCGTCATCATGCCGTGCTTCAGGTGATTGGTGACCAGCCACCAGTTCATCGGATAGGCGATGGCAAAGCCCACCATCAACGCGATCGACATGCGGAACCAGAAAAGTCCTTGGGTCGGATCGTACGCTTCGGGAACACCCCGCCACGCCAGCACCGCCACTGGAATCATGCCACCCATAAGACAGTTCATGGATAGCAGCTCGGAAACGAAGGTCTTTTTGAGAGACTCCTTGTAGGATCCACCAAACATATCGCGCATGAATAGCGCCTGGAAGATCGTCCAGCCGAAGGCGAAGCCCAAGACGTATTCCAGTGCAACCTCAGCAACCAGCGGCAAGGCCACAACAGCCGCAATCACTGCGCCGGTGAGGATTCCGATCCCGTCACCGGCAACGCAATGCATGGTGGAACCCAACACCTGCCGCCAAGGTTCAGCCACGAAGCGCGCGTGCTCTGCCGGATCGTGTTTGCGGCAGCCGAAGACGTAGAGTGCCAGTCCAATTGGCCCGAAATAGGCGGTCAGCAGGATAAAGCCCCACTTGAGGACGGGATTTTCAGGCGTGTTCTGAATATCAAGCGCGACGAAAAGGACCGACGCCGCGGTCAGCGTGAACCAGATCATCATGATAGCTTCAAGCATGATCGCCCCATCCAGGTTGCAGCAGCACTTAAGGCTGGAGTCAATTAGCTGAAGGCGGGGGGTCGCTTTAAACGCGTCGCCGATCTGCGGCCGCCTACTCCTCTTGTATCGTCTCGAGGTAGTGGGTCAACATCAGCACACGGACATGGGGCGGCAGGAATCCAAACGCATGCTCCGCCCCGGCGAAGCGCTTCCAGAACTCGGGCATCTGAAACGTCTCGTGCCCTGGCACCTCCGTTTTGCCAGAGATGATGCGGTAGACGCGCCAAAACGGGAATGCGCCGTCATTATTCCCTGCGATGACTGTTAGGTTGCTCGGTGACTTGATCAACTGCTTGGCCATGGGACCGTTGCCGGTGCCGTCGACGCCGTGACAGGGGGCGCACTGCCACTCATAGTCACCCTTACCGTCATTGATGACTGTCGGATCGGGACGCTCCTGCGCCAATATGGGCGTGGCGGCACCGAGCAGCGAACCGACGATGATAAAGAGCGCGGGAACGGATATAGCGGGTGTGCCAGTCATAAAGCTCCTCCTTGGGACCGCATTTTCGTTAAGCCGTGCGGCCGTTTATGTGCGGCTACACCAGCCTGCCCTGCCGTTAGGTCATTGGCTTTGACGCAGCTCAAGGTATGGGTGCGCGGCACCCCTTGCAGGTGAGGCCCCTAAGGATTCAGAAAACCTTGGAATGCGTGGGGTGTCGCAACCGTCGTGGACTTAAGGGCTCCTTACTTGCCCAGCGACAGGTTCGGGATCGGACGATGCCGCCCGCGAGATGCTTCGCTCGTGGCCATCGTCATCCCGGCTAAGTCAGCCTGCTGACCACCATAAATGTAAAAGAAGGGTTCGCACACGTGCCCGGCGGCGGGATGCGCATGATTTTCGCGTGGGCAAATGGTCGAGGATATTTTCCAATGCAATGATCAAAAGACCGCTGAACGCAGATGACAACACCGCGTAGGCAAGACACAATGCTCTTCTGCCCCGCCCCTTACGCACGGAGGAGAGACTGTCATGAAAGAACTCGTCAAAGGTGTACGCCACGACACGCTGGGCGCGATCGACAACGGCGAGAAGCTGATAAAGGCACTCGGCGAGGAGCCGGGCAAGGGGACCGAAGCTTTGCGCAAGAGTACCAAGCGCATGGTCAAGCACCTCAAGGAAGAGCTGACACGGTGGGAAACGAAATATAAGAGGGCGCGCGCCGAAGCTTGAGTTGAGCGTGCCGATAACCTTGCACGCAGCCCTCTTCGAGGCCGCTTAGGCGTGCCGAATGCCCAACGCATCAAGAACCGGGTTTTGGCGGATAAGACAACCCTTCGCAGTTGGGCGCGTTTGCAGTCTTTCTCAAGAAGTTGGGGCGGGTCGACCGCGCTCTGGCTACTGAGCATGCAAGCGCTGCCATAAGCTAAGACCGTAAATAATTGGGGCGGATCGACCGTCCGGCTCACGCTCCGCTGGAGCAACCGTCGACGGATTGGACCTTCATGATCTCCCGCAATCTGGCGCCTAACCTTAATCGAGGCGCCACGCGCCGCTTGAGCCTGCCACCAGCGCGGGTCATATTTAGTCTATGGCGCGCCCTTCCTAAGAAGACCCCTAACGGAGCACACCGAACCTCCTAAGGCCCTCCAATGCCCCATTGGCGTAGACGGACCGTGCTCTTCAGCTCCGTCGGCGAGATCGTCGAATGGTTTGACTTTATGATCTACCTCTCGCTCGTGCCCATCTTGGCGAGAGTGTTTTTCGGCGAAACCCACGCCAAGGCGCACCTATTCGCAATCCTTGGCATCTTTGCTGCCGCCTATCTCGCACGGCCGCACGGCGCAATCCTCTTCGGCCGGTTGGGAGACCGCCTGGGCCGCAAGCGAGCGCTCATCGTCTCAGCTGTCGTCATGTCTGTGGCCAAGTTAGTCGAAGGGTCGTTGCCAACTTACGACGACATCGGCATCGCCGCGGCGATCCTGTTCGTGTTGGCTAGGTTGTTCTCGGGTTTTTCGCTGGGCGGAGAGTTCGCCGGCACAATCGTCATGCTGTTTGAGACTGCGACTCCGCGCCACCGCGCGCTCACGACAAGCCTTGCCAGCATGATGGCGGGAGGGGGCGTGCTACTCGCCGCCGGCCTGGTGACGGCGCTGATCGCATTGCTTTCTGCTGAGGATATGCAAGCGTGGGGCTGGCGCATTCCATTCTTCGTCGGTTCAGGCGTGGGACTGATCGCACTGGCCTTTCGGTTGTGGGTGCCAGAGACACCGATGTTTGAAGAGGTGAAGGAAGAAGGGTTGCGGGCGCGCAAGCCACTGAAAGAAGCCGTCAAGGATGATACGAGTGGTGCTGCTGTCGCCTTTGCAATGTCGTCGTTTACTGCACTGTCGTACTATCTTGTCATCGCGTTCTTGCCGACTTACCTGCAATCGTTCGTCGGTATGGATCACGTCTCGGCGCTGACTATCACCACAATAGCAACGGTCTTGAGCATCGCGGTGATCCCCATTTCCGGATTGGTATCGGACAATGTGGGGCGCAAACCGGTTTTGATCTCCTCAAGCCTGGCGTTCATCGTTCTGAGTATTTCTCAGTTTTGGATGCTGGCAAGCGGTCAGTTTTGGCTCACGCTGGCGGGCGCGCTGGTGTTAGTGGTGCCGGTCGCCTGCTTCATGGCACCGGCGCACACAACGGCGATGGAGCACTTGCCCACAAGGGTGCGCTATAGCGGGTTCGCGCTTGGCTATAATGCAGGGGCGGCCATATTTGGTGGCACGACGCCGCTGATCGCAGCATGGCTGATCCACGGCACGGGATGGCTGACCGCGCCGGCTGGATATCTCGTTTTAGCAGCGACCATCATACTGATCGTGTGCTGGCGCTTGAAAGAGACGTACCAAATCGAGGTTTCATGAGGCATTGGCAGCGCGCTTGAGCCCTGAGCCGGCTCACGCCATATTCGCCCCATGCCGCGCCCTCCCAAAACACCCAAACCACGTGCGTCCCGCGGAACATCGGGAAAACCGATACCGCCCCCGCCCGAGACGGAGGCGAGGACGCCCAGTACCAAAGGGTTTCGCAAAGCGTCGCCGGCGGGGTTCGATGCCGGTCCCGGCACGCTGCCAGCGCTCCGGGGCCAAGCGCTGAGTGGCGCACCGCGGGGACTGGCACCAGGAGAGTCACCATCGAGTTATCTCGACGCGTTACTCGCCAAGCCGGACCAGCGCTCCGACAAGGCGCGCGAAATGTTGGCCCAGCAGCCCATGCTCGCCGAGCATCCCCTTGTCTCCGGCGATCAGCCCGTGTTCACGCCCCACCGGCCGCCGCGTCCGGAGAAATCCGAAGGGGGGCGGCATTTCGATATCGTCTCAGAGTTCGAGCCCAAAGGAGATCAGCCGCAAGCGATCAAAGAACTCGTCGCGGGCGTCAACGCGCATGAGCGCAGTCAGGTGCTGTTAGGTGTGACCGGCTCGGGCAAGACCTACACCATGGCGCAGGTAATCGCCGAGACGCAGCGGCCGGCCTTGATCCTTGCCCCCAACAAGACGCTGGCGGCCCAACTCTACGGCGAATTCAAAGGGTTCTTTCCCGAAAACGCGGTGGAGTACTTCGTCTCCTACTATGACTACTACCAACCGGAAGCGTACGTGCCGCGCACCGACACCTACATCGAGAAGGAAAGCTCGATTAATGAGCAGATCGACCGCTTTCGCCACGCCGCAACGCGCGCGCTGTTAGAGCGCGACGACGTGATTATCGTGGCGAGCGTGTCGTGCATCTACGGCATCGGGTCGGTCGAGACCTATACGGCGATGACGTTCACGGTGAGCGCAGGCGAGACGCTGCCGCGCCAGCAGTTGATCGCCGATTTGGTGGCGTTGCACTACAAGCGCAACGATGCCGCGTTTCAACGGGGCACGTTCCGGGTGCGCGGTGACACGGTGGAGGTATTCCCAGCCCACTTGGATGACCGTGCGTGGCGCCTTTCGCTATTTGGCGATGAGATCGAATCGATTATCGAGTTCGATCCTTTGACGGGACAGAAGACGGACGAACTGGCGCTGGTGAAGCTCTATGCCAACTCACACTATGTGACACCAAAACCGACGCTGCAGCAGGCGATCAAGTCTATCAAGGCGGAGCTGAAGCAACGCCTGAATGAGCTGTACGACATGGGCAAGCTACTCGAGGCGCAAAGGCTCGAGCAGCGCACCGTCTTCGATATGGAGATGATGGAGGCGACGGGGTCTTGCGCAGGCATCGAGAACTATTCGCGATACCTGACCGGACGTCATCCAGGCGACCCGCCTCCGACGCTGTTTGAGTATCTGCCCGACGATGCGCTGGTGTTCGTGGACGAGAGCCACGTGACGGTGCCGCAGATCGGGGGAATGTTCCGCGGTGACTACCGACGAAAGGCGACGCTGGCCGAGTACGGGTTCCGGCTGCCATCATGCCTGGATAACCGGCCACTGAGGTTCGAGGAGTGGGACGCGATGCGCCCACAAACAGCTTTCGTCTCGGCAACACCGGGGGGATGGGAGCTGGACGAAACGGGAGGGTCATTCGCGGAACAAGTGATCCGGCCGACGGGTCTCACTGATCCGCCGGTGCTCGTGCGTCCGGCCAAGGCCCAAGTGGATGATTTACTGCACGAGGTCCGGCACGTTGCAAAGGCGGGGTATCGCACGCTGGTGACGACGCTGACCAAACGCATGTCGGAAGACTTGACCGAGTACATGCACGAAGCGGGTGTGCGCGTGCGCTACATGCACTCCGACATCGAGACGCTGGAGCGTATCGAGATTATTCGGGATTTGCGGCTTGGCGCCTTCGACGTGCTGATTGGGATAAACCTACTGCGCGAGGGGCTGGATATTCCCGAGTGCGCGTTGGTCGCCATTCTTGACGCGGACAAGGAGGGATTCTTACGCTCGGAGACATCGCTGATCCAGACGATTGGCCGCGCGGCGCGCAACGTGGATGGGCGCGTAATCCTTTACGCGGACCAGGTAACGGGCTCGATGGAGCGCGCGCTTGCTGAAACGAAGCGGCGGCGTGAGAAGCAGTTCGCATACAACGAGGCACACGGGATTACGCCTGTGAGCGTGAAGAAGAACATCGCCGACGTCATGGCCTCCGTCTACGAGCAGGACCACGTGACGGTCGATGCCGGGATGGCGGACGCGCCGTTGGTAGGGCACAACTTGGCTGCGGTACTCGAGAACCTGGAGCGGCGTATGCGCGATGCGGCCGCAGACCTGGAATTTGAGACTGCGGCCCGGTTGCGTGACGAGATCAAGCGGTTGCACGAAACCGAACTGGCGATCGCGGACAGTCCGCTGTCGCGGCAGACAGAGGTGGAGGATCGTGCTGGCACGTTCAAACCAGCTCCGCGGTTGCGCCGCGATGGCGCGCGCAAGGATGGGAAGAAGGTGGACCCACCCCGCCACGCAAAGAAGAAGGGCAAAGGGGCACAGCCACCGACGGGCAGCCGCATTGCACAAGCATACGAAGCAGTCCAGCCGACATATGCGCAGTCAACCTCGCGTGCACGCAAACCATCGCTCGACGATATGGGGCCCGGCGCCGACCACCCGGTTCCCGCGCGCGATCCCAACGTCGATGTGCGCACGAGCGCCGGCGCCTTCGGAGAGAAGGTGCCGGGACCACACAAGCCGACGCTAGATGAGATGGGTCCGCACGCATCCCTATCGGTGCCAAGCGGGAAAAAGCTTCTCCCAGAAAAACCAGTGCTCACCGTCGAGGTGCCAACCGAAACTGAAAAGAAGGCCCGTCGCGGCCGCCCGCGCAAGACCGGCCGGCCGGGACGTTGAGACCTGACGGCCATGCGCCAATGGTCTGCGGTAGGGTTGATGCGGTTGCCCCAAAGGCGACGAAGTAATGCGCTTGCATTGAGTGTGCGCTAGATGGGGGACGCTCCGGCCCGATTGCGCCCAAGGAGGACAAGAATGCTCACTCTCGCGAATGCATGGACCGCGTTGGCCCTCGTTATCGCATTAGCCGGTACTTTCGCAGCTACTACCCCTGCCCAAGTTATGGCTCAGACAGTTGGGGAAACCATGACCAAACCATCGGGCTTAAAGATCACTGATAGTAAAATTGGCACAGGCGCCCAGCCTGGGCCCGGTCAGATTTGCGTTATGCATTACACTGGCTGGCTTTACGAGAACGGTGCCAAGGGCGCTAAGTTCGATAGCTCTGTTGACCGCGGCCAGCCCTTCGAGTTTCCGATTGGCCAGGGGCGTGTGATTGCCGGTTGGGACGAGGGCGTTGCTACAATGAAGGTTGGCGGCAAGCGCACCCTCGTCATTCCGCCCGAGCTCGGCTACGGCAGCCGCGGAGCCGGCGGCGTCATCCCCCCGAATGCCACGCTGATCTTTGACGTCGAGTTGCTTGACGTGAAGGGTTAGACCTTTCCAATACGCCATAGTCCCGCGATTGTGCCCCGTGCGGTACGGGCCGCCTTCACCCGTGTACGACGAGACGAACGGGACACTGGGATTGTTGCCTTAAAAGTCAACAGCCATCAACGGATCGGCTTTACCTCAAACCATCCATAACACCATGACGACTAAAGTCGCTGCCAGGATCGCAAGCGGATTTGTCAGGTTGGCAATCGTTCCAGCTGCAAGAGCGGAATAGGTCAAACCGCCGCGTTCAATGGTCATCAAAGCGCGGGCCCTAGTATCGATCTCATCCATGATAGCCTGCGCGTGCGGAAGGCTGCACACGTTCGCGAATTTTTCAGTGACTAAGATATAGCGTGTGCCCTTCAGGGTCTCATCGAGCTTGAAGCCGGTGTCGCAAGGAACATTCGCGAAGTGACGAGCCGTGGCCGCCGACGGGATCGGCGAGTGGTGCACGATGACAAAGGCCTGATATAGGTCGCCAAACGAGGGACGATCCGTGCGTGCGATGTCGGCAGCAATGCGGTCGCAGCCCCCGCTCCACAGATGTGACTCAGGGTCATCCTCACACGTCATGCGAACGGCATAGCCGTACGGCAGATCAGCCCGGCCCTGTTTGTCGCTGATCTCGATCGCAATGTACAAGCCCGCTCCCGCAAGGCACAGGCCCGCGAGAATGCGCCAGTGACGCCCGATGAGGGCCACCACACTGCTCAAGCTGAAGTTGCCACGCATAGGCGAAAGTTCTCACCGCCGTCAGGCATGGATAAGATTCTCGGCCAATGCTGCCGGACCCTACTTTATAGGTCTTGCTACAAGTCGCCGCCTATACTCTAAACTCTTGGCACCACCGTTATCCGCAAGGTCTTTGAGAAGAACCCGCAAGTGGCCGCTAAAACAGGAAGGCGGGGGGCTTCGGGTCACAATGGGCCGCCGCGGGCGCCGGTAATAGCCAATGGCTATAGCTGGTTTCGTGGGTGCAGATAGAAAGTTATCATGAGCATCGCCATAATTATGCAGGAGAAGATCCCGGCCACAGTACCGAGCCAGATTCCCGAATTGGCTGCCTCATAGACCGTGGGATAGTCGTCGAGGATCTCGTGTGCGGCTAGGCTGCCGGCCAACGATGCAACGACCGCAAATGTAAGGACTACACCCGGGATCTTGAAGGTATCGGGCCCCGCGCCGGAGACGCCGTGGATCAAAGCATTGCGGACTATGCCGGCCACGACGGTCGCCACGAACCCAGCGACGATCGCCAACCACGCTTTGTCTGCAACTACGCCCTCTAACAGACCGCCTACCCCAGCGCCTACCGCCGCGCCAATTAAGATCACGATGATTAGGCTTGCCGACGTCGCACCTGGTGGAAACATCCCCCATCTCCCATTTTATCGTTGCTGTTGTGAACTTTACTAATGGCTATCATTCTCGCCACTGACTTCCGAGGGTCAAGTCTATTGAGAAAGTTCTCCGGAAAGGAAATTCATATTTCTATTTAATATCTGTTTCTTAGAACACTAACTTTATACGAAAACTGAGCTAGGACATGGCGAGCCTGCTAAGTCTTAGGGCCAGACTTCGCGCCAATCATCGCTGGAGCCGCACGACAAACAGATTTGTATAAGCTCCGGGTGGACGCACGCATGATCCCGTGGAACTCTATGTGCGGCACTATTTAACAGGGCAAAGGAGGAAAGCCATGGAATTGTTTTTTGGCGTTCTGATCGGATTGATCGTCGCGATAATCGCAATTTTGATATTCAGCTTCATCTTCATGTGGATTTGGAATCTGGTGGTGCCAGACGTTTTCGGCCTCAAGCAGATCACACTTTGGCAGGCCCTCGGGATCTTGATCCTGGCCTCGATCTTGTTCGGGGGGCACCGTGTCGTACACGTATACGAGCCCGAGCCGCAGCAAGTGGAAGCGCCAAGGTCGGCTTAGAAACTCTGTTCTTCGCAGGTGGCGGTTGCTGGTGCGCCGCACTCGGCGCTTCGCGGGAACCGCAAACAACAATATCCCAATAGCTAAGCATAGTTTTAGTGCGGTGGTTCGCAAGCACGTGACCTGCGCAGAGATTGCGAGCTAGAGCCCGTGAGAAGCCACAGTGGACAGCTTCCACCTGCCTCAGCACTTGCGCAGTTCTGCGGACAGCTCGCGAAAATAGACCGAGCGCTGCGGTGACACGGTCACCATCTGAGCGCACCCAGCACCAGCGACCGCCATTTTGGCCGCAAAAAAGCGACCGGCAAGCATGACCTCAAAGCCGTCGTTAGTTACTTTGCCGCGGACTGTGCCGCTGAGCGAGTTGATCTTGTCCTCCCACCGGCCGGTCACCTGCGTGCCTTTGACCCAAAGAAGCGTGGCTGCGTCTAGCCGGGTCGCGCGGCCCTTACAGCGCAAATTCTGCCGCATGCCACCGCCATCCTTGGTGGGCCGGTAGGTGACGATGCACCTGAAACTTTCAGCGGGCCCAGAATTGAGCATCATGACGCCCTCACCCGTCCAGCGCCCGGCAAGACGCCCCAGCGGATCGGAGTCCAATATCGCCGCGATGTTGGCAGTGCTGGCGACGATCAATAGGAGGCCGCAGCAAATAAAGACTTTGAGATAACGTGAGGTACGAAGCAACAGGCCCTCCACTCCGGCCACCGGTTTGCTTAAGCAAGCGCTGGTGCCCCACTCGACTATGCACAGTCTGGATTGATGATCTGTTTACTTTCGCGCTGTGCGGAAAAAATAGTCTCCGCGTGCGTGATCCCGGTCGAGGGCTACGCTCCCCATGACTTAAGTATTCTACTGTGCGATCTCGTCATCTTCTTGTCCGCAGGCAAAAAAGATGGCACGCAAAGTTGTAAGGACTTGTCAAAATGGCAACGCTGCGTTCAGGCGACCGAATTGACATGGTTCTGCTATGTTTTGTTAGAAGGTGGGCGCGGTGGTTGCCAAGATGGCCGAGCGGAAGGCGAAGGAATGAGCGGTATTCCCGATTTCACGAAGATTGGGCTCGAAGACACGGTCCCAAACGTAGTGACAGCGCCAGACGACGGTGTTGCGTATGAGGCGCCCGAAGGCATTGCGATTAAGCAGGTGTATACGGGCGCCGATACCGCTGATCTCGACTTTCTCGATACCTGGCCAGGTATCGCACCCAATCTGCGCGGCCCCTACCCTGCAATGTACGCACTGCAGCCCTGGACGATTCGCCAATACGCAGGCTTCTCGACGGCTGAGGATTCCAACGCGTTCTATCGGCGCAATATCGCGGCGGGTCAAAAGGGCTTGTCGGTCGCCTTTGATCTGGCCACGCACCGCGGCTATGACAGCGATCATGCACGCGTACGCGGCGACGTTGGCATGGCGGGAGTAGCCATCGACTCGATTTATGACATGCGCACTTTGTTCTCGGGCATTCCGCTAGAGCAAATGTCAGTGTCGATGACCATGAACGGCGCGGTGCTGCCCGTTCTGGCGCTTTTTATCGTCGCCGGCGAGGAGCAAGGTGTGCCGCCAGAGAAGTTGTCGGGCACCATTCAGAACGACATCCTCAAAGAATTCATGGTTCGCAACACCTACATCTATCCGCCTGATCCCTCAATGCGCATTGTCTCGGATATCTTCGGATACACCAGCGCGCATATGCCAAAGTTCAATTCGATCTCGATCTCCGGGTATCACATGCAAGAGGCGGGGGCGACGGCGGACCTGGAGCTAGGATATACGTTGGCTGACGGGGTGGAGTATGTGCGCGCGGGCGTAGCGGCCGGGCTCGATATCGATGCGTTCGCACCCCGGCTATCGTTCTTCTGGGCAATCGGCATGAACTTCTTCATGGAGATCGCCAAGATGCGTGCAGCACGCTTGTTGTGGGCGAAGCTTATCCGCGAAGAGTTCAGTCCAAAGAACCCTCGCTCATTGAGTCTTCGTACGCACTGCCAGACGTCAGGCTGGAGCCTAACGGCGCAGGATATATTCAACAACGTGACGCGTACATGCGTGGAAGCTATGGCAGCGACACAAGGGCATACGCAATCGCTCCACACCAATGCGCTTGACGAAGCTATCGCGCTGCCAACGGATTTCTCTGCGCGCATCGCGCGCAATACGCAGCTTTTGTTGCAGCAAGAAACTGGCACATGCCGCGTAATCGATCCGTGGGGCGGCAGTCACTATGTGGAGCGGCTGACGTACGAACTAGCCTGCAAGTCGATGGCACATATCGAAGAGATTGAGAAGCTCGGCGGAATGGCAAAGGCGATCGCGGCTGGGATCCCGAAAATGCGCATCGAGGAGGCGGCGGCACGCACGCAGGCTCGTATTGATTCCGGCAAACAGACCATTGTTGGTGTCAACAAGTTCCAGGTGAACGATGAGGCTGAAATCGAAATCCTGAAAGTCGATAACCGTAAGGTTCGTGAGCAGCAGATCGCCAAACTGGAGCGTTTGCGCGGTGAGCGCGCCGAATCGGTGGTCCAAGCGGCGCTCAATGCGCTCACCGAAGGCGCGAGCGGAAACGGCAATCTCTTGGACTTGGCAGTGAAAGCTGCGCGCGCGCATGCGAGCGTTGGTGAGATATCAGATGCGATGGAGAAGATATTCGGTCGGCACCGCGCCGAGATCCGAGCCATATCAGGAGTTTACCGGTCAGAGGTGGGCAATATGAGCACGGATGTGGCCAAGGTTTTGAAGCAGGTGGAGGCGTTCGATAAGAACGAGGGGCGCCGGCCGCGCATCCTGATTGCCAAGATGGGTCAGGATGGTCACGATCGTGGCCAGAAGGTCATTGCATCAGCGTTTGCCGATCTAGGTTTCGATGTGGACATCGGCCCTCTTTTTGCTACGCCCGATGAGGCTGCGCGCCAAGCGGTGGAGAATGACGTACATATTATCGGCGTATCGTCTTTGGCGGCCGGACACCTGACGTTGGTGCCTGACCTACAGGCGGCTTTAGAGAAAGAAGGCCGCGGCGACATCATGATCGTTGTCGGCGGCGTCATCCCCCCATCCGATTACTCCGCGCTCTACGAGGCGGGCGCAAAGGCCGTATTCGGGCCGGGAACCAACATTGCAGTGGCCGCGGCTGACTTGATCGCGAAGCTCGGCGAGAAGCTAGGTCATGCGGGAATGGCAGCGGCCGAGTAGATTTAGCCCCTTAACGTATCGCCTTGTCGAGATTTTGCGCGCTTGCAAGACCGGTGGCCGTCTCAAGGCCCTTCGCGCCGGAGAGTTTGGCTCCGTCAAGATTTGCCTGGGAAAGATCGGCCTGAGCAAGATTAGCATGCGTCAAGTCTGCCATCGATAGATCCGCATCCTTTAGGTTGGCACGCGAAAGATCAGCGCTCACAAACCGGGCAAATAGAAGGTCTGTCTCCGAAAGGTCGATATTCACAAGCATCGCGCCTGTGAAATCGGCACCATTCATAGACGCGCGCGGTTTGTATGACCCCCACACCGCTCGCTGCTGCCCAATAACGGCACCTGTCATGTCCGCACCACGGAACTTACTGCCGTCGAGACGACCGGCAATACGAAGTTTGCGCAAGTTGGCCCCGATGAAACGGGGCGCGTCCCCCTGGTCGATTGTAACGTCAGAATAAGCAGTCGGCCCCAGCAGGCTGGCGCCCTCAAGATTGGCGCCGGAAAAGTCAGCCCTGACCACCGTAGCTCGATCAAGCCGAGCACCAGATAGGTCGCTACCTGTCAAATTGGCGTCTGTCAGATCAGCGCCGTAGAGGTTGACTGACGCCAACTTCGCGCCTTTGAAGTCCAGACCAGAGAGATCGAGGAAGCTCAAATCTTTGCCGGAAAAATCAATTGGTGTGCCGCGTTTGGACTTGAAAAGCGTCTCGGTAACTTCGCGTGTCGACAGGTCCGCTGCGGTGACCTGTCCCACGATGAGAGCGCACGGCAAAGTCGCAATCGTTGCCAAGCGCACAATAGGGACGGTTAGCGCTTTCATTGCATGCTCCGATAGTTCAAACCGCCCCACCCGAATAATCGAGGCTGGTAGTAGTCAAGCTTATTACGTCGTTGACGCTTGCATAGATTTTCACCTGCAGGCCTCGACTCGTTAACGGTTGTGCATGCGTGTGGCCTGCTGACGCTAATCCCTGTTATGCACGGAACAGCGGCCAGCCTGCTTGTCTGACATAACCACCCAATACTGACGAAATGCGCGCCTTCCCCGTCTTAAGGAGGGGATAGCTGACATTGGGGCCAAGGAATCAAGACGGCACAGATATGATCCGTTCAATATTCTCCATACTCGGCGTGCTATTTGCCGCAATTATCGTGTTTTCCGCAAGCTTCTTCGGTAGCGTTGCTCTGGACATCGATCGCCAGAGTCCTTCCAACCAAACACTCGCCGTCAAGATTACGCGCGAGTTGTCGCTACGTTGGTCGCTTCTCGACATCGAACCATATTACGCCAAGTCAATCGCCTCGAACCGCAGCTTCCCCGAAGCGCAGCGATCATTGGATGCTCTGAAGGGACTGGGCCCCTTGCGCGATGTCAACGACGTCTCGCACCGGTCGCGTTGGACGAAGGAAGCAATGTTTCAAATGACGTCCCCGGCCCGAGCCGCAGCAATCATTTCCGAAATCCTAAGCAAGACAGTAACCGTGACCTTCGTCGGAAATTTTGCAACCGGGCGCGCGCGAGTCACTGTTGAGCTTAGAAGCGAAAACGGCGCCATGCGGTTGTGGCACCTGCAAATCGACAGCATAGACCGGCCCCGGCCAGCGCCGATCAGAACGACCTACCCCAAGATCTCGCACGCCTGATTTGGTGAAGGACCCGTCAAATGCCTCGGTCGGGCTGACAGGGCGCACCAATAAGTTACGTTATGTCGACGCGTCACGTGCGCCATAAACGTCGATGGTATAGGAGAGCGGACAACCCGCGCTTTGATACGCCAACATCAGGCCGCAAGGAAATTGCAATGCTGACGATCTATGAGTCCAATGGAACTAATCTGAAGCCGCGGCAAGAAACTAGCCCTTTGACAGATGAGTGCATTTGGCTCGACCTGCTGCAGCCTACACAAGAGGAAACAGCCTTTGTCGAAGAGGGGCTTGGGATCGAGATCCCCACGCGCGCTGAAATGCGCGAGATTGAACCCTCCAATCGCTTCTATTTGGAGAACGGCGCGTACTTCATGACGGCGTTCATTGTCTACAATATTGAAGAGCCCGTTCCTCAGACCTCAGCGGTCACGTTTATTTTAACCGGCCAGAGGCTGGTCACGGTGCGCCATGCCGAACCCAGGGCAATTCCGCTCTTTCTGCAGCGAGTCGCAAAAGGCGATGCGCCCTGCGGCCACGGCAGCGTCATTATGATCGGGCTGCTTGAGGCACTAATCCATCGCATGGCCGACCTCATCGAACGAATTCAAGACGAGGTGGACCGTTTGGCTCAAGGAATTTTCTCCGTAAAGGGCGGCCAACAAACACGCAGTCGACGCTACGACGTGTTGCTTCGGGGCACGGGAAAAGCGGGCGAGATCAGCGCTCGCGCGGAGGATAGCGCTACGTCTCTCAGCCGCATGTTCCACTACTTCTTACAGGTCGCGAGAGAACGCGGTGATGACTCACGTACGCGCCAGCGCATCAAGGCCGCACAGCGTGACATCAGTTCGTTGATGGATCACACGCGCTCCCTCTCAACGCGCATCGCCTTTCTGCTTGAAGCCACGTTGGGCATGATCAGCACCGAGCAAAGCCAGATTATCAAGCTATTCTCAGTTATGGCCGTTATTTTGCTGCCGCCGACGCTAGTCGCCTCAATTTACGGCATGAACTTTAAATACATGCCCGAGCTCGATTGGCTCCTTGGATATCCTTTTGCGCTAGGTCTCATGTTCGTCGCCGCACTAATTCCCTTCCTCTACTTCCGACGCAAGGGTTGGCTTTAGACTAGAGCGAGATAGAACATCAGCAGCGCCAAAGCCGAGCATATGCCAAGCGTCATGGCGATGCCGCGGCGCAGAATAACGAACAATATCACTGCAAAACCCGCCAGGAAGAGCGTCACCCAGTTTACGGTTGCCAGGTTGGGCACGAATAGCCGGAGGGCACCAAATGTGTGCTCGGTTACATCCTCGAAGAGGACATGGAGCGCGAACCAGACTGCAAGGTTGAGGATGACACCGACGACGGCTGCGGTGACCGAGCGCAGGGCGGAAGCCAGACGTGGCGCTGCGGTCAGCCATTCGATGTAGGGAGCACCCACAAAGATCCAGAGGAAGCAGGGCACAAAGGTGGCCCACAAGGTGACCAACACACCGAGGAGCCCCATGAGGATGGAGCCTCCGCCCCCAAACCGTAGAGCGGCGATATAGCCGACAAATTCTGTTACGAGGATGAGAGGTCCGGGCGTCGTCTCGGCCAGACCAAGCCCGTCGAGCATTTCACCAGGGGCAAGCCAACCGTAGCCCTCAACTGCCTCCTGCGCCATGTAGGCTAAGACAGCATAGGCGCCACCGAATGTGACTATGGCGAGCTTAGAGAAGAACCAGGCCAGCTGTGCCAGCACGTGATGGCTACCGAAAATGACGACGACGGCGAGCAGTGGACCGATCCAGACCGCAAGCCACAGCGCAAACGTACGAGCGGTCTGGGAGAACGGCACTGGCGGTGCCGGGACCTTCGCAACCAAACCATCCGCCAATCGTGTGGCGCGCAAATACCCGCCGATGGCCGCGGTCGCTACCACCAGTGGGAATGGTAAGTCGAGAAAGTAGATAGCGACGAAGGCAGCCACCGCAACGAGCCAATCGAACCAGCCCTCCAGGGCCCGCTGCGCAAGACTCCATAGTGCACCCAGAACGATAGCAAGGACAGCAGCCTTGACGCCCGTAAACAAAGCTTCTGCCAGGGGTGCTTTGCCGAATGCTCCGTAGAGAATGGAAAGCACGAGAACAAGGATGGCACCTGGTGCAACGAACAATAGACCAGCAGCCAACCCGCCTTTGATACTGTGCAGGCGCCAACCCGAGTAGGTCGCAAGCTGCATCGCCTCCGGGCCTGGTAACAGCATGCAAAAGCTTAATGCGGACAGATACTGGCGCTCATCAAGCCAATTGCGCTCCTCAACAAGGACGCGGTGCATGAGCGCGATCTGCGCAGCTGGACCGCCGAAAGACAACAGGCCGATTTGCGCCCAGACCCTGAGAGCGGTCGAGAAGCTCGGCGCCCCAGAGACCTGAGCGACGCATTGCTTGTTCATGCTGGCCTCCTCTCGCCGTTGTGCTTGCGCCATTGGGTTTGCGCGCGCGTGGCCTTGCATGTGCGACCTGCCGTCGCGGCATCGCACTAGTGCATCGAAACAAAACCCTTAAAAATTAGAGCGTTAACAGGTTTTGCGGCGAATGACGTTCAGATGACAAGGTTGACCGCCTCAATTGGTGATGGTCCGTAGCCGGCGCCAGAACGGGGAGTACCCCCCTTGCAAAGCGACGGTATGAGTTCTGGGATTCGCTACGGGCCAAACAACACAAACACAATCCCCCCGCCAAAAATCGCTGACTCCGTCAAGGAGCAAGCTCCAGGTCGTCAGCTTCAGATGAGCTGGATTCGGGAATGTGCGTTTAGCTTGGGCGCTGTCGCTATAACGAGGAGAATAAGAATGCGGACGTTTATCTATTCCGCCTTAGCTGTGGTGACGTTAGGCTTGCTGACGCTGGCTCCTGCCAGCGCGGCTTACTGGAAGTGCATGGGCGGAGGCTTAGCATGCAGTTCTGTAAAGTCAGCAAAAACTGGTTCGACCCGCAATTATCGCTCAAACGGACGCGTTAACACGAAGCAGTCGGGGCGTCGCAGCGCGAGCAAGCGCTCGACCACACGTAGTAGCAAGCCGCGCCGAACGCCGACCCGCGTGACTTCGAAGGGTTCGGCTGGGTCTGGGATCGCCTCCTACTATTGGCAGCCGCAGAGAACGGCGTCCGGCGGCCGCTTCAATCCGAACGCCATGACTGCCGCCCACCGCTCTCTGCCGTTTGGCACCAAGGTTAAGGTGACAAACAAGCGCAACGGCCGCACGGTCGTGGTCACCATAAATGACCGCGGGCCATTCATCCGTGGTCGCGTTATCGACCTCTCAAAGGGTGCCGCCCAAGTCATAGGTATGACTGGCGCGGGTCTTGCCCCGGTATCGCTAGAAGTCCTCTAGAATCGCTTGCACAGTAAAAGAACAGGGCGGCGAAGGTCTTTGGCCTTCGCCGCCCTCCGATTTTGATCGAAAGGCTGTTGGTCGCTCAGACGCCGAGCAGAAGCAGTCCCGCCGCAACGATGGCCGCGCCGAAAAGCGCCACGAGAATGGCAGAGGCTGGACCGCTGAGGTCCAGAGAAAGGGGCCCTGCGTCGCTAGAAATTTTCATATTTTTGCCTCCCACACGTAGGTTTCAGATTGTAGGAGACGTCGCGATCGCGAAACCATGCTGATCCCCCCGGAGTGAAACCTGCCACCACCGGGGCAGAAATACGAGACAGCTGGGCGACAACAAATAGGAAACGCCGGCACCGGCCCTTTCCCGTTTGCCCATCGAGGGAAAAACCCGGTAAATTCCAGCAAATTCGATCTCAAGCGCCGCAGTTGGAGGCACGCACTGGATGAAGGCCTCAGTCTCAAAATTAGCGCGCGAAGCTGCGTTAGCCCAGATCAAGACGGCCATGATCGAGAAAAAGTTGACGCAGGCCGAAATTGCCGACGCCGCCGACTGCCACGAGAAAACGATCCAGAATCTGCTGGGCGGGCGCTCGGTGCGCGAGCAGACCCTATTCGACGTGTGCATGGTGCTGGGGCTCGATTACGATAAGCTGAAGGAGGCTTGGGACGGCAAAACCCCGCGGGGGCCCGAGGAGCTGCAGGGCGAAGGCGGTCTTGTTGCTCCAGTCTACATGGGAGCTTACACACGGGCTGCCGTCGATCACTACATCGGTAGTTACCTAACAGTGCGGCCGTCGTTTGCGCAGCCTGGCGTGATCGTTGCCTTTCGCACGGATGTAAGCTGGGAACCGGACTGGCCAAGCTTGTTATTCCAAGAACGCGACCGGCCCGACGCGCCCTACTCGCATAGGGGACGGCTTTATATTCCCGCGGCCTCCATGTTCATTCACCTTGTATCGCTGACGAAAGGGGCTATGCGCATGGTGATAGTTTCGCAGATCGACCGCATTGGTAAGATGCGGGGTATCATCACCACGCTGCACAAGCACGGCGCAATGTTCCTGCCGGTGGCAACGCCAATTGTTTACGAAAAATGTGAGGAGTTCCGAGGTGACCTCGGCGAAATTACAGAGAACAACGCATGTTATGCCGACTACAAAAAGGCGCTGGATGAGACGATAACACAAGGCTATGCACGACTGGTGAGCCCCTGATTAAATCTCCGGCGGCATGAGATGAATGCCATCGGCAAGTAGGCGAACTGTCACGTCACTTCCCGGTTTGAGCAAGCGGGCTTCACGCGAAGCGACGGTGAGGCGAAGTAAATCAGCAGAATTTGCACGTAGGCGAATAGTGAGCAAAGTAATTTCGCCGAGCCCGTTAAAGTCGACAACCTTGCCCGGCAGCCTGTTTTCTTGTCCTTGCCCTGAAGGCGGCTTCGTGTTTTCCAACGCCATATAGTCGGCCGGAATGAGCCACGTAACTCGCTCACCTTTCTTGAACCGGCCCGTTTTCGCAGCGTGAAGAACTTGCTCGCGCCAACGGATGCGACCGCTGCCACTTTCTTGCGAGGCTTGCTCAACCTCACCATCGAAAACATTCACCTGCCCCATAAGACGCGCAACCAGTGCGCTCACCGGACGTAGACGAACGTCGTCGGGCGTGCCGATTTGAAGCGTTCTGCCCTTGTGCAGGATGGCGATACGATCAGCGAGCGCTTCAGCTTCCTGTAGATCGTGGGTCACGAGGATAATCGGAATCTCGAGCGTGCGGTGCAGGCTGGAGAGCTCCGCTTTTAGTCGCTCGCGGGTCATGCGGTCGACGGCGGAAAACGGCTCATCGAGAAGCAGAATTTTTGGGTCGCGCGCGAGAGCCCGGGCAAGAGCGACGCGCTGGCGTTCGCCACCGGAGAGCTGATGGGGCGCCCGCATCTCAAGGCCATCTAGATTTAGGCGCGATAAAAGGGCTGCAACTTGTTCACTGCATTGTGGCTCGTCGAGGTGACGCGCTGCCAGTTTCACATTTTCCAATGCGGAGAGATGGGGGAAAAGCGCATAGTCCTGAAACACTAGGCCGGTTGCGCGTGCCTGCGGTGAAACCATGGTGCCGGCATCCGCATCGAACCATACTTGGCTTCCAGAAACGATACGCCCAGCGGCCGGCCGATAGAGACCCGCAATAGCACGCAACACCGTCGTCTTGCCGCTGCCTGAAGGGCCCACGAGCGCCAACAGCTCGCCAGGATTGCAGGTGATCTCCACATCAAGCGGGATTTGCCCCGCCTGCCGCAAGTTGACGAGAAAACGCCCGGGCTCAATGGACATGAGCATCCGGCCGCCGCCGCGCGAGCATATGTACAAACATAATGGCCGTGAAAGAGAAGGCCAATAACACGGCGGACATCACAGCGGCATCCCCAGTGCGGAAGGCCTGCACGCTGTCGTAAATGGCAATCGACATCACGCGCGTTTCTCCTGGAATGCTACCGCCAATCATCAAAATCACGCCAAATTCACCCAGCGTATGGGCAAAAACTAGCGCAAAGCCAGAGGCAATGCCCGGCCACGCGAGTGGAAGCTCAATACGACGCAACGTCTCGAAAGACGAAAGCCCACTGACGAAAGCGGCCTCGCGCACATTGGGCGCAATGGCTTCGAACGCACGTTGAATAGGCTGCACGGCAAAAGGAAGATTTATGATGAGCGAGGCAACCAGAATGCCAGTGAACGTAAAAACCAAAGGCTTGCCAAACACTGCTGTAACGAAGGCCCCAATATCGGACTCTGGCGAAAAGCCAACAAGCAAATAGAAGCCAAGCACCGTCGGGGGCAAAACCAGCGGCAACATCACCAAGGTCTCAACCCAACTTTTTCCCGGCATACGCCCCCACGCAAGCCAACGCGCCAACAAAATAGCGATTGGTAGGATTAGCAAGCAGGTCCAGAATGCAAGTTTGAGCGTCAGTGCAAATGCGGTCCAGTCCATGACCGTCACCTCCCCGAGGTTAAGGCGCGAATAAGCCAGTGCGCTCTAAAATTTCACGTCCTGGGTCACTTTTCAGGAAGGCGGCAAATGCACGCGCAGTTTGCCCAGCGCCTTTGAGCAGCGCCATACTGTGATTGATGGGCTGGTGCCAGTCTTCTGGAACGAGCGCAATGCTCAACCGAGGACCGATATTAGAAGACACCGCCAGCGAACGAGCAATGATGCCTGCCTGAGCAGCACCGGTCGTGGCAAACTGTGTCGCCTGCCCGACGTTTTCGCCGATCACGAGCCGCTTTTTGAGACTTTCCCACAATCCTGCCTTTTGCAATGCCTCTTGCGCGGCGCGTCCATAAGGCGCCACTTCAGGATTGGCGATGGCGACATAATCGACCTTGCCTGACCCAAGCGCATCAGCAAGGCCGATCAAGTCGCTATCGACGGAGACGGGCGATCCTTTTATCGCCATAATAACAATACGCCCGCGTGCAAAAACAGATGCCTCGCCATCAGTGAGGCTTTTGTCAGCCAGCCTTTTCACGCTTTCGGTGTCAGCAGCGAGGAACAGCTCATAGGGTGCGCCGTTCTCAATCTGGTGAGTGAGACTTCGCGTGGCACCATAGGTGAGCCGAACCTGCCGGCCAGTTTGTTGTTCGAAAGCCGTCGCTATGTCATCCAAGGCGTGACGCAGGCTTGCCGCCGCCGCCACGACGGGGGCGGGTTCCGCGTGGGCCGGTTGGGTCGGCGTTGTGGAACCAAAAAGAAACGCGCACCCGGCCAGCATGGGCAGCGCGGCGCGACTCAATCCCAATGCCAGTCGTTGCCACATCATGCGGCAATCATAGCGCGTGCTTTGACAGTTAGGTATCGGGAGAATTGACGGCGAGCTTTCGTTCCGCCGGCTCGATTAATTCCTCCGAGGGCGGAACGTCGTCGCAACCGGCGATTCCCTTGAGGAAACGCTCCTTCAGATCAACGCTTGATCTGCGTCCCAAGCTCGCACGATGACGTCTCAGCCATTTCTCCGCCTCATCGCGACCAGCACTGTGAAGATAGTTAAGCAACTGCCAGTCGGGCTTCATCGTGCTGTCGAGGCTAAGCGCTCCCGTGTAGTGGCCAGCTTCGATCAAGTGAAAGCGATGCGTGGCAAGCCGGCCTAAGCTACCACGCGCACCGCCAAGCCAAGTTCTGGAGCATTCGCGCACAGACTCGATAAGCTCAATATCACGCATCAGCGGTGCGTTGAAGGTGATCCGGTTGGCATGCATGGAAATCTCGCGGACGCCCTTGGGTAGCTCGTTGCGGATAAGCGGATCGAGCTGAACGATGAGCGTGTCCCCAACCGGGCTTTCCATCGCAAGCGTCTTGATATCTGGGTTGGCGGAGAAGCCGCCGTCCCAGTAAGCAACGCCATCAATCTGGACGGCATGATGCAGAGTGGGAAGACAAGACGAGGCCAGGACGGCTTCCAACGTGATCTCGTCACGCCGAAAGATCTTGGCGCGGCCACTAGCAACTTCCGTTGCTGCGATCAGCAGCTCCACAGGTGAATCAGTACGCAGCCGATCGAAGTCGAGCGTCTCTGAGAGGAGCCGGCGCAGCGGGTCAAAGCCCAGCGGGTTGAACTCATAGGGCGACCAAAGGCTCGCTACCTTGGCGAGATGTGAGGAACTGGTGAGGCCATAGAAAAAGGGATTGAGCCGCAGTAAATCCGGCACACCCGCTTTGTGCACGGCCTCCCATACGTGGCGAAGCTTGCGCCGTGCCGAGCTGCGGCCACCTTCACTTAGGCCCGCGGCCAGGGCCACGGCATTAACCGCACCGGCGCTTGTCGCACTGATCCAATTGATATCTAGCTGCTCGTCTTCGAGCAATCTATCAAGCACACCCCAAGTGAAGGCGCCGTGCGCACCTCCGCCTTGGAGAGCAAGATTGATGCGAACGTTTCGCCGAAAGAACCGCACGTGCCCCCAACCCGTTGTTGATCCGTCTACCCCGCACAGCGTGCGAACGATGTGAGTGTAGCGTTATATAGTGTCAGGCAATAGGCTCTATGGGGACAACAACCGGCCAGCCGTCGATCTGCGCCACAGTTGCGCGAACGCCATAGGCCTCAGCAAGCCGTTCCGGCGTCAGAACAAACCGCGGCGGCCCTTCGGCAAGTGCCGAACCGTCTTTCAAAAGAAGCACGCGGTGACAATAACGCGCAGCCAGCGACAAATCGTGCAGCGCGACGATAACTGCGCAACGCAATTCAGCCATGCGTACAAACTGCGCAAAGAGAGTTAGGCCGTGAGCGGGATCGAGGCCGGTGCTCGGCTCATCTGCGACAAGAAATCGCGATTGCTGCGCCAGCGCGCGCGCCAACAATACGCGTGCGCGTTCGCCTCCAGACAACTCGTCGACGGGACGATTGGCAAAGCGAAGAACGTCCATCGCCGCCATCGCCTTTTCGATAGCATCGAGATCGGCAGCGCTCGGACCGGCGACTGGTGCTCGGTGCGGCAAGCGCCCCAATCCAACGAGACGCCGCACGCTGAGCGGCCAGTTTACGGTGCGGTCTTGGGGCAAGTAGGCGATTTCTCGCCCAAGTGCGCGAGGTTCGAGAGCCGTGAGCGCCTGCTTCCCAAGTGAAACGGATCCCTCACCGGGGATGAGGAGGCCCGCGATCACTTTGAGAAATGTTGACTTGCCAGCGCCATTTGCACCGATGACCGCGACAATCTCGCCGGCGCGCACGGTGAGGCTGACGCTTTGCAGAACGCGTCGGCCGCTCAGCCGAACACTGACATCCTTCGCTTGCAACATGTCCGTCATGGGCCCAGATCCCGTCGCGTCTTGATAACAAGCCACAGGAAAAATGGAGCGCCAACGAGGGCCGTCACCACTCCGAGGCGCACCTCGCTCAATGGTGCAAAGACCCGCAGCGCGACGTCAGCAATTAGAACCAGGGCAGCGCCCCCAAAGACGCTTGCCGGTAGTAGACGGCGCGGCTCGTGACCGACGAGCGGGCGCAAGAGATGAGGAACGACCAGGCCAACAAAGCCGATCGTTCCCGATACAGCCGTTGCTGCCCCAACAGATAATGCCGTTCCAGCTACAATGCGGTTGCGCAGAGAGGAAGGATTGACCCCAAGATTTTGCGCGGCTTCGTCGCCGAGCGTCAATGCATCGAGCGCTGAGCCCGTGGTCAATAGCAGCGCGGAACCGGCAACAATTAGCGGTGCGGCGAGCCAAACGTGGACCAGACTTCGATCACTGAGTGATCCCAAGAGCCAGAAGAGCATCTCGACTGACGCAAAGGGATTGGGCGACAAATTGAGCGCCAGCGTCGTCAAGGCGCCGACAAGGCTGGAAATCGCCACGCCTGCTAGGATCAACGTTAGCGGTCCGCTTCGCGCACCAGCCAGGATCATGATGGCACTGGCCGCGACTGCGGCGCCGGCAAGACCACCCAAAGGCAGCGCGAGTGCAAACGCCGCACTGGCACCCGAATGGATAGCAATAACAGCACCGAGCGCTGCCCCGCCAGAAATGCCCAGCAGGCCTGGCTCGGCTAGCGGGTTACGCAGATAGCCTTGGAGCACAGCACCAGCTAACCCCAAGGCGCCGCCGATGAGCGCTCCGAGGATGGCACGCGGCAACCGGATCTCTCTAAAGATCAGTTCGGCCGTTCGGCTCCCGTGCGGAAGTCCAATTCCTGACGGTCCAACCAAGAGCGAAACGAGAAAAGCAAACCCGGCAACCGCAGCAAGTACCAACAGCACCGCGAAGGTGGTGTCGTTCGCAGTGCGTTCATTGGTACTCTCCACAACTTCACTCATGCGGCGTACCGGACTTCAGTAAAGCACGGCGCATTACTGCCAACTCCTCTACCGCTTCGGCGATCTTCGGCGTCGCGCACAGCCACAACGGCATCGCTATTTGCATATGCGGCCGGTTGGCGATGACGTCCGCGAAGGCAGGATGGCGCAGATTGTCACCGACCGTAGAACGAAACTCGTCGGGCGAATTGGCTAGAACGACAAGGTCGGGAGGGTCGGCCACGATAGCTTCCAGCGGCAGACGACCGCCTGGACCGAGCGAGCGATCGCGCGCGACGTTGTGAAAACCCGCGACTTGAAGTGCCGCATCGACGAGACTACCGGGACCTGAAGCAAGACTATTGACCTGATAGGCAACAGCGGTCGGGCGCCCGGGTCCCTTCGGTCGCGCTGCAGCAAGTCGCTGATCAAATTCGGCTATGAGCTCTTCCCCGTGCGCTTCTTCCCCGACGGCTTGTGCAATGATGCGAATACCACGACGCAAGCCGTTAAAATCTGTAGCAAGCGGCACCAGCACGACATTATACTTCAAGCGGCGGAGGAGATTTACGGTCGCCGTCGTCGAATACTCTTGCGCGATTATAAGGTCAGGGTCGACTGCCAGAACTTCCTCGGCCAGTCCGCGCACGCCTTTGAGACCGCGCGCCTCCTCGACCATCAGCGACAGCGTCGGATCGGTAGCAAGATAGCTGACGGCTGCGATGCGGCTACGCGGCACGAGGTCCAACAATAGCTGGTCCGTGCAAACGGTGAGAGAGACAATGCGCTGCGGTGGTTCGGCTTGCGCAGAAAGCACAGGGCTCGGCCCTGCCGCCCAAAGAGCGGTGAAGCCGAGCGCTACCTTGCGAAAAAGCCTACACAGCGTTGTCACTAAACCTCACTATTCCCCGTTGGCCCAGGCGGCTGACGCCAACTCCTCGTACGTGAGGCGAAAACCGGCGTAGGCGGCTATCTGCGCGGCTTCAAATCCAAATATCTCCTGATAGTCGTCATTGAAGAGGTTCTCGACGCGGCCGAACATCTCCACCCCGGGCATGACCTCGTAAGATGCGGCAATCGAACCGAGCCAATAACTATCAAGCGTAACACGCTCCTGTTCGAATACGAAAAAGGGAAGGACGCGGAAACCGAAATCCTGCTGACGCGACGTATAGATGGTCTTGAAGTTCAGGTTGCCCTTCCCTTCCGCGAACGCATAGTTGAGGTCGACTCTGCCGGTATGGGGTGGGCGGCGTATCTTTTCCAACCCATCTGGATCTTGCGCATTGAGGTAGGTGTAAGCAGCGCCGACGGTAAGGCCACCGCCCAGCCTCGCGCGCGCGCCAACCTCTATACCTTTGCGTTTGCTCTCACCTTCGAGGTTAATCGGCGTAGAGGGAAAACCAATCGTGAAGATCTCGTTTCTTAGGTTGGCTTCGAAATAGGTGACATCAAGGATTGCATCCCCGTTTGCGAAGGTGAATTCAACGCCACTATCCCAACCGAAGGACTCTTCTGGGACGAGGTCTGGATTGGCGATAAAAAAATCGGGAAACACGCCGAATTGCTCAAACATGGTTGGGAATTTGACTGCTGTACCAACACTTGCATGCGGCCGCATCCCAATGCTCTTGAGGGGCACAGATATGGCGGATCGCCACGTGGTGAAATCCTTAAATGTCTTGTTGTCGTCATGACGAATGTTGGCTGTCAGATACACTGTGTCGGCGAAACCGCCGCGATATTCACCGACGATCGCATTACGCAAGCGCGAACGCTCAAGGGCATCGCCCAAATCACCCAACGGCGTGAAGCTCTCTGCCTCGCGCTCAATGAGGCCGCTTAGACTATGGTTTGCGGCAAGAAGCGCGGGCGTATCGAAGCGATAGGTCGCCAGATATCCGTATTTGATGAGCTCGCTGTCGTTGCGCGAGAAAAACGGGAACGCGGGAAAGCTTAAGTCCGTATCTGTGGTCGTTGTCGTGCTACTGTTAGCGCGCAGCACGTGCGTCAGGTGCCCATCGAACGTATCCAACTTGACGTTGACGCCCGCGAGCCAATTGTTCGTCGTGAACCAAGACAGGTCGTCGAGTGCAGTTGCCAGTTGTCCGATCGGACCGTCGAAGGCGTCCCGTTCGCCCTCTTTGTTTGTGTTTCGGAGCACAAGATTGACCGAAAGGTCTTCGAGCGCCGTGAGCCCCGCACGAAAGGAGAAAGTCGAGAGCCGGGAGCCATCGTCTTCATCGCCGAAAGGCGAGATGTTGAAGCCATCGGTAAAGCGGCGATTATAATTGATAGCAAACTGGCCCTTGTCGTTGCCAGCCGACACGCCTCCGGCAAGGCCATTGGTATTGAAGCTGCCACCCTCCCCGCGTGCGGTGAAGGTAAGAGGGCCGCGCCCGCCGTCGGTGATGATGTTAATGACGCCGCCGACCGCATTGGAACCATAGATGCCGCTCATGGGACCGCGGATCACCTCAATGCGCTCAATGCCGTAGGCTGAAAGGTTCGAGAAGTCGAACTCGCCATCGGTCGGATTGTTAACTTCTATGCCATCAATGAGCACCAGAGTCTGGTTGGCCTCTGCGCCGCGGATACGAACTTGCGTTAGGTTTCCGCGCCCGCCTGATTGGCTCACCTCAACGCCCGGCAAACTGCGCAACGCATCAGCTGCGTAACGGATCTGCTGTTCCTGAAGCTCTTTACGGGTAACGACCGTGATGGAAGCGCCCAGCTGATTAATTGGGACACCAGTAATGGGCTCACCGCCACCAGTTGTGACTTCGACTTTGCCCGTCACGCCACCGGTTCCACTCGCTGATCCGTTTTCTGTCGCAGAAGCGGACGCACTCGTTGCTGGCGGAGACACCTGGCCGGCCGTCGATCCGCTCTTCTTAGCGGCGGACGGTTTCGCAAGCGTCGCCCCCTCAACCACAATCGGTGGCAACTCCTCCACCTCCTGAGCCATGGGAGCGGGCGCCAGGAAAGACAGCGTTGCTGCCGCGGTGAAGACACGACTGGAAACGTTAAGGAACACATCCCTTCTTACTGCACGCAACATCAGAAAATCCCCCGCTCGGCGACTGAGATGGGGAGAGTGTCGAGGCACATCCAACGAGGTTGTCAGAACGCTTTGCTAAAGCCTGAGCGCGGAAACCCACCGCGTGCCGTGCGCTACGCTCTAAAACAACGAGTGTCAGAAGAAGACACCGCAAGAAGGCATGCCTGACGTAGCTCCCCACCGGTTGCACATCAATCGCCGCTACGGTAGTCCGCTCTGCCGCACGCCCCGTACGGAAGATGGGCGACCTGTGCCGGCAGGTCTCCTGGCTTGCGGCTCAAACGCCCTTCTCCAACCTTCCCAACGGTCCCGACGTGGGGCCGCCAGTGGCATTTGCGGAGAATTGCTCGCCACTCACAGTTGCGGGGGCAGCCACGGCTTTTAGCTCTAAAGACGAACCGTGTTCCCTTTTCACCATCGACGCAAAAACGCGCCAATGGACCAGCACGATTCGTAATCACCAGACTGAGCACGCGTCTGTCAAGATGACTGCAAATACCCACAAGGAGCAAATGTGCATATCATGATCTTAAATCAATGGTTGAAGGACGCGCTTTTGCGAGTGGTAACGGGCTTCTCAGCCCGCACCGGAGGACGCCGCGGGCGCGTGAGCACTGAACACCTTGCGGTGGATTTGATGCATAAATGTCCCAGTTGGATCAAGGCCGCGGGTGATGCATTCGATGCGTGCGCCGTTCTCCGCCAGCGCAATGGATAAGAGATTGTAGCGGCCGAGAGGCTCATGCTTGTGAATCCGGCCAGCAGATCCGGAGGCAATGCCAACAATTGGGATGCGCCCGCACCTCCATGCGAATTCGGTATAACCGTCGCAATGGTTGTGACCGTGCAGCACGAGCTCAGCACCATGCTCGGCCAAAACGCCCTCAAGCTCAGCGGAATCGCGCAGCGCTCTAGACCACGGCGCCTGACCAGTAAGCGGTGGGTGGTGGATCAACACGATGCGCGTCACACCCTCATTGCCAAGTCGGTCGAGGATGCGTGCAAGTGCGGCGATCTGCGCTTGGCCGAGTTGTCCCGCCGCAATAAAAGGTGGTGTTGCCACTGCGGAGTTGAGACCGATAAGTGCCGCCGAACGCAAATGGCGTACAAAAGGAAAACCGTCGCGCCCCCCCTCTGCGAAGCGTGCGCCCCACGCATCGGCGCGCATGTAGTCAGCCCAACGATCCACGCCCGGATCGCCGCGCAGCACCGTGTAGATATCGTGGTTACCCGGCACGACTGTCACCGTGTTAGGCGGACCGAGACCTTCGAGCCAGGTCATGGCTGCTGCGTACTCGGTAGGCAGCCCCAGGTTGATGAGATCACCTGTAACCGCAATGTAATTGGGATTTTGGGCTTTAAGGTCGGCAACCACGAGATCCAGGCTAGGTCGCTGGTGCACACCCCGACGGCTGCGCTTCCAGTTAAGATAACCGAGCCCGCGTTTGACATTAAGATAACGTAGCGCGAAGCCGCGCACGGGGGGGAGGTGTACGTCCGACAAGTGCGCCAGCGTTATGATGTCGCTCATAGGTCCTTCGGGCCAATTCATATAGCGTTAAGCCTAGCACGGTCCGAAGAAGGCGATGCTCTTGCCAAGCCACTTACAACGCGGCCAAAAGGTCGCGGAAGAGAGACGGAGGTCCCTTGCTCAATTCACTACTCCACAAGGCCCTACAGCGCTATTGGCGCATCTCGCGCGGACTGACGCTCGGAGCGCAGGGACTCGTCCTCGGCAAGGATGGGCGCATTCTATTGGTCCGACATACCTACAGGTCCGGCTGGCATTTACCCGGTGGCGGGGTGGAGCACCAGGAGACGACCGAACAAGCGTTGGCGCGCGAACTAGAGGAGGAAGCCGGTGTCATCCTATCAGGGCCGGTGGAACTCTTCGGTGTTTATGCAAATTTTCGCGTCTTTCCGAACGATCACATTGCGTTCTACGTGGTGCGGCATTGGGAGCAGCCGAAAATCCCGCGGCCGAACCACGAGATCGCCGAACAGGCGTTCTTTAAAAGGGATGACCTGCCATCAGACCTTAACCGGGGTGCGCAACAGCGCATACTCGAAGTTCTGGACGGCGCGCCGAGCAGCGACATATGGTGAAACACGTAGACCGCGCCATGCCCCCGTGCTAAGTCCGCGCCCTATGATATGTAAATTTCGAGATCTGCAGTTTGCGCCGGGACGAGGCAAATACCTCGGACGAGCTGTTTACGTTTGATCCGCCCCTCTCACCGCATACCTACTAGCGTGGGGCCATCTCGAAGCCTTATCTTAGATCCAAGAATGCCACCCGATATCGTGAACCGGCCCGTAACGCCGACCGACCTGCCCCTCGTCTCGCAATTGCATGCCAACGTCTTTGGACCCGGGCGCTTTTCGCGTGCCGCTTATCGCGTACGCGAGGGCACAGCGCCGGTATCACGCTTCTGTCGCGCCGCTTACTTGAACGAGCGAATGGTCGCTTCAGTGCGCTTTACCCACGTGACGATCGGCGGAGCTGAAGGACCTCTGCTCTTGGGCCCGCTGGCCGTCGACCCAGAGTTCGCGGGCAAAGGATACGCGCAGCAACTCGTGCGCGAAGCCCTTGAAGATCTGAAAGTTGCCCGCGCCCCGCTTGTCGTTCTCGTTGGTGATGAGGGGTACTATGGCCGCTTCGGCTTTGCCCCCGTTGCACCAGGTCAGATCACGCTACCAGGCCCGGTGGCCCCGGAACGCATACTTGCGGCTGAACTGATACCCGGTGCGCTTGTCACCTTTAGTGGCTTAGTTATGGGCCAAGGAGTGTGATGACCAGAACAAATGCTCGTCGTAAGCTGGTCTAAGAAGGCCGCATCGAGCGGCACGCGCGGGAGGTATCACGATGGATAGACGAACTTTGATAACCGGCGGCAGCGCACTTCTCGTTTCTACTACCTTTGTCCGGAAGGACGGTGCACGCGCGCAGAAGGTGCCCTTTGAGGAGCGGGACAGCGAGTTCATGAATTTCGCTATCGAGGAGGCGAAGAAGGGAGACCGCCCCTTCGGAGCCGTCATCGTGCGCGAGGACAAAGTGCTGGCACTGGGCCGCGACAGTACTAAGCGCAACAGTGATCCAACCGCGCACGCCATTATGGTTGCGATTCGCGATTTTCTGGCGGGACACGAGCCAGAAACCTTCAAGGATACGACGATCTATTCGACGGCTGAGCCGTGCGCGATGTCCATGGGAGCCATACTTTGGTGCGGTATCCCGCGCCTCGTCTACGCGGCTTCAATCAAAGAGCTTTCCAAATTGATGCCGCAAATTGACATCTCGGCCGAGTACGTCGCTGGACAGGCAAGCTTTGCCGATATCGGTATTACGGGCCGTCTGCTTTCTGGCAATGCACTACGGTTGTTCGAGTGATGGCAGCGTGCGCCGGCTCAGCGGTTACGGCGAATGTCTTGGATCGCCTGCTCGAGTGCCTGTAAGAAGCGAGAGCGATCCTGGCGAGTAAAGAGGGGATTAGTGCCTTGGATCTGCCCCGTCTCACGCAAATCCGCCTTCAGCTCCCGCATGGCCAGCGCCATGCCGATGCTGCTGTCGGTGAACGGTTTGCCTGCAGGCCCAATGACTTTCGCGCCAGCTTCTAGGCAACGTGCTGCGAGTGGGATGTCTGCCGTCACAGCCACGTCTCCCGAGCTAACTTCCTTGGCGATCCAATCGTCAGCTGCATCCGGGCCATCATCAACAATAATGCGACTGATGAGCGGGCTGTCGGCAAGCCGCATCCAAGCATTGGAAACCATGTGCACCGGGAGCCCGTGGCGCTCAGCTACGCGTACGACCTCATCTTTGACGGGACATGCGTCAGCATCAACGTAAATCTGCAAAGGCGGGCGCTCTACGTCAGTCAGCGAATGGGTCCTTCATAAGGATGGTGTCGTCGCGCTCGGGCGACGTGGAAAGCAGCGTGACTGGGCACTCGATCAGCTCTTCGATGTAGCGCACGTACTTGACAGCCTGGGCAGGCAGGTCGGCCCAACTGCGCGCACCACGCGTCGATTGCGTCCAACCTTCCAGTGTTTCGAATACCGGCTCGATCCGCGCCTGCGCGTTCTGGCCAGCGGGAAGCCGGTCAAGATTTTCACCGTCGAGCTTGTAGCCAACGCCGACTCTGATCTCGTCGAAGCCATCGAGCACGTCGAGTTTAGTCAGTGCGATACCATCGATACCAGCAACCTTGATTGTCTGGCGGACGAGCGTGGCATCGAACCAGCCGCAGCGGCGTTTCCGCCCAGTCACCGTGCCAAACTCTCGGCCGCGCTCGCCGAGCCGATTGCCGATCTCGTCATCGAGCTCAGTCGGAAATGGTCCCGAGCCCACACGAGTGGTATAGGCTTTGGCGATACCAAGCACATAACCGACTGCGCGAGGTCCGAGGCCTGAGCCGGTGGCGGCCTGCGCTGCGACTGTGTTGGAAGAGGTGACGAAGGGATAGGTACCGTGATCGATATCCAGCAACGCGCCTTGCGCGCCTTCGAACAGAATGCGTTTGCCTGAACGCCGCGCGTGGTCCAATAAATCCCAGGCGACATCCATAAAGGGTAAGATCCTGGGTGCGATCTCGGCCAGCTCCTCCATAAGCTTCGCTTTGGAAATCTCCGGGTGGCCTAAGCCACGGCGCAGCGCGTTATGGTGCACAAGGATGCGGTCAACCTTGGGACCGAGGGTGTCAAGGTTGCGCAAATCCTGCACACGAATGGCGCGGCGGCCAACCTTGTCCTCGTAAGCGGGACCTATGCCGCGACCGGTGGTCCCGATCTTGCTCGCGCCCGCCGCCCGCTCTCGGAGAACATCGAGTTCACGATGCGGTGGTAGAATCAATGTGGCGTTCTCTGCGATACGTAAATTCTTACGGCTTACCGCCACACCCTGGCTATTCAGCTGCTCAATCTCCTGGCACAACGCCCAGGGATCAACGACGACGCCATTCCCGATAACACCCAGCTTTCCGGGGCGCACGACACCGGAGGGCAGCAACGACAGCTTATAAGTATTATCGCCGATGACCAGCGTATGGCCAGCGTTATGACCACCCTGGAAACGCACGACGACGTCGGCGCGCTCCGATAGCCAATCTACAATCTTGCCTTTTCCTTCGTCGCCCCATTGGGCGCCGACAACTGTCACGTTCGCCATCTTAGGCCTATCTCATGAATTAGCCCCGACGTCGCGGCCGGGGCCATGGGCCCTTATAACGCAGATTCGCGCAAGCCAAGCCCCATCGATGCAGCCAGCATCAATGTCACACCTCCGACTGACGTCACCTTGGCATTGAGGGCTGGTGAGGTGGACCACAAATTGCCTATACGCTCGCTCGACAGCTCAGCGGCCAACGATGATGGGGCGTTCACCGGGCCACTTGATACGATAGCCAAACTCGATGAGGCGCTCTTGCTCAGCCTCTAGCTTCGACTCGAATGCAAGGATGCCGCGCTTATCGTCAACGTTTCGCTTCGTCGGTTTCGTGGGGCCAACGAGGTCGACTTTGATCTCCTCATTCAGAGAAACAGGTATTTGGTCGAGCACGACAACCTCCACCGCGCGCTCGTGTTGGTTCTTCACAGAGATGCGGAAGTTGCGACTATCGGTGCGCGATGACGAGATAAGGCCAGTCTCGCCGCGGGTCTGCTTGAGGATGGAATGGCGGACGCGCACCTGATCGTCAGCACCGAAACCAAGCTCATGCTCTTCGCCAGGCGCCAGGACGGGAAGCTTTCCGGCGCCTACAAAGGCGCCATCACGGAACAGCGACACAGCGCCCGGCAAGAGCGACGACCCTTTGGGAAGGGTGAGCTTCACATAGAGATAGGCCTTGGGATCCAGTTTTGGCACCGTACGCACGGTAAGCTTCGGCTCGACACTATTTTCTTGCAGCTGCACACGTTTGGCTTCACCAGTTTCTGGGATCGTCAGCCTGCCGGGTACGCCGAACACCGCCTGAAACGGCGCCGCTGCAACCGTTGCATTTGTCGAAGCCACGTCTGTCAGTAACTCGGGCTTGAAGACATCAGCTTCTGCTTCCTCGCGCAAGACTTTTTGCCGCGTCCGCGCCATGCGTTTCATAGGCGATGGAGGAGATGCGGCCAATCCTGCCGGCTTCGGCTCGGGCTTGAAGTCGACTGTCTCTGTTTGCAGCTCGGGAGCAGCCGCATTGGCGGTGGGGTGCGTGGTGGACAACCGCAACGCGATATTATCCCAAACTTCCCCAGTGCTCTGCTTGATCTCGGCGCGACGCGTCAGAACAAGACGCGGGGCGGAGGTCTTAGAACCCGTATCAAGACGCGCATCGTACCTTGGCAGCCAGCTTGCATTTCGCACTTGGTAGCGCACGGTCAGGTCGGCATCCAGAGTCGCAGATGCCGTGACGAACACTTTAACCTCGGTACGTTGGACACGTGCTGGTGCCACTTCGGAAAGCTGCTTTTCTAAGTCCTCGATCTTGCGGTCAAGCTCACGCTTGGTCACCTCGGCTTCGAGCGCACTTCTTTGCGCTTGCGTCATCCCGGTGCCGATGAGTTCAAGAATTTGGCTCCAGTCCGTCTGTGGGATTGGCTGCGTAGTCGCCTTGTCCTCAAGCGAACGGCCTGGCATTTGCGCCAGATTGCCTAGGAGCGTCTTCTGTGTTTGAGCGGCGTCCTGTTGGCCTTGCGCTAATCCACGCTGATCGCGCAGCTTCTCGATTTCATTCTCCAGTCTCTTGCGTTCTGCCTGCAGGGCGGCCTGGTCGGCACGCGGAATATAAAGCCGCCGCGAATCTACCGATTGAATATCGAGCTTGGCCGTCGCCTTGCCATCAACACGGATGGACCCTGGAACGGCTTCGGCTGGCAGGTCATTGAAGACTATGACGTGCTCGCCCTCATTCAGCGTGGTCCGCGCGGTGCGCAATACCTGTGCGCCGGACAGGTAGACAGTTACCGCATCGATGCGTGAGTTTACAGGAACCTCCGCAGCGGTCACTGGTGCTGCCAAGAACACCACCCATAGCCCAGCAACCGCCATAGCAACTCGCATGCCTTTTCCCCAATTTTTTGCTAACGCCCACTCGTCGGGGCGCATCGATTTCCCCAACGATTGAGGGCGTTTCGCGTCTGAATTATGACGATGAGCCAAGTGCGCAGGTGCCGGCGCGGATCGCGGTATTAAGCTGTCTTATTCAGGGTTGCAACAGTGCGCGAAAAAGCCCAATCAAGCCACGGCGTAAGCCGTTCCAAGTCCGAACGCTCCACGGTCGACCCGCACCATATCCGCAGACCTGGTGGAGCTGCGCGGTAGGCGCTGATGTCCTTGGCCGCACCCTCCTCATCAAGTAGCGCGGCAATCTGCTTGCAGACCTCTGCCTCAAAAGCGATGCCTCGGGAGGTAATAGCAGGATCATCTAGGCGGAGGCATACTGATGTATTTGATCGGGCGGCAGGATCGAAAGCCAAGTTAGCGATCCAAGGGCAGCTATCGATCCATTCAAAAATCACTGTAGCATTTGCGTCAGCGCGTGCTTGCAGCCCGCCAAGGCCACCAATTCTTTCAGCCCAGCGCAGCGCATCAAGATAATCCTCCACGCACAGCATGGAGGGCGTGTTGATTGTTTCTCCTTCGAAAAGCCCTCCAATCACGCGGCAGGCTTTGGTAAGGCGGAATACCTTCGGTATTGGCCATGGCGGCACGTAGCTTTCAAGCCGTTCTACGGCCCGTGGCGAAAGGATGAGCATGCCGTGGGCGGCCTCGCCGCCTACAACCTTCTGCCAGGAGAAGGTGGCGACATCGACCTTTGACCAATCAATATTCTGCGCGAATACTGCGGAGGTTGCGTCGACAAAGGTTAGGCCGCGCCTATCGTCAGAAATCCAATCGCCGCTCGGCACCCGTACGCCTGAGGTGGTGCCATTCCAGGTGAAGACAACGTCACGTTCGAAATCAACAGCGGTCAGGTCGGGCAGACAGCCATAGTCCGCTTCCATTAACCGCGCATCTTCGACTTTCAGGTGCCGCCCGATGTCTTGCACCCAAAGCTTTCCGAATGCGTCCCAGGCAAGCATGTCAACGCCGCGTGCGCCCAGCATCGACCACAGAGCCATCTCGAATGCGCCAGTGTTAGAACCCGGCACGATGGCAACACGATAGTCCGCTGGCAGCTCCAGGATCTGATGTGTCTTATGAAGGACGAGCTTCAGCCGATCCTTACTTTCCCGCGCGCGATGCCCGCGGGCCACCAGAGCGGACTTGAGAACGTCCGACGTCCACCCGGGACGCTTCGCGCATGGACCGCTAGAAAAATTTGGGTTGATCGGGCGTTCTTTTGGTTTGGTTATAGGTTTCATTGCTCGCCGTACATGTGGACCGCGAAGTCGCCGGCGCGGCGGTCTAGGCGGTCTAGGCGGTCATACGCACTGCGTCAAATCAAGAGCCAGAGCGCAAAGGGCGGGCCCAAGCCCGCCCAGGCAAGTGGCGCTGTCGTAAAGGATTGCTAAAAAACGTTGAAACGCAAGCCGACGCGAACCTGATGCTCGTTTATGTCCCCAACCTTTACCTTTGTCGTAACACCGTTGATTTTGAGATCAGCATCGCCACCACCGATGTACATGTAGCGATAGTTCAGATCTATGGCGGTGTAGCTCGACAAGTTGTAAGCAATTCCAGCCATGGCCGCCCCGGCGAAACTCAACCCGGTTGTCGTTTCACTCGCACTTGTGTTGGTACCGTTGTCGACCGACGTGTGGTCGCGTCTGTACTGATTGACGGCGAAGCCGACACCCCCGCCAATATAGGGGCGTAAGGCATGGCCAACATGAAAGTCATAATAACCATTGATAAGAAGCGGAACGGAGCTGACTTCCGTCTTGTCCGTGACCTTCAGCGTGCGATTGGTCCCACTGCTGGGATCATTATATGTTTCTTTTCCGATGTAATCGACCTGCCCAATGGAGCGCACATCGAACGTGAAGTCGGTGCGGAAGTGTGGCCCCCAGACATAGCCGATGCCGGCGCCGCCGGTGAAGAATGCATCGAAATTCGTGCTCTGCCAGCTTGGGTCGAAGCCAAATGGCGAGGCCGCAAAGCCAATCCCGAAGGGGTCACCTGTTGTGGAAACGCTTGGATCTGCACCCATGCCGGCGCCGAAATCGATGCGGAAATACCATGCTGCCTCGTAGACAGGAACTGGCACCGGGGCTGGTACTGGTGTAGCCGCGCTGTAAGGATTGGCGCCGCTGCCATATCCCCAATCGCCGCCAGCGCTTGCTGGCGCTATCATTCCAGCGCTAAGTGACATAGCAAGTGCTAGGCTTGTAAGCATCCGTCTCATCTATCAATCCCTCGATTGGAGGCGAGCGATGCTCAGCCTCCCCGATCGTTCCAAACCCGCTTCGGCAGGCCGCCGTGATGAGCGGGACGCCAGCCGTTGCCGTCAAAGAGGCTTCAGGCCGAACGCATCTGCCGGACGCTTAAGCAAACCAAAGAATCGAACTGGAAAACACAAACAGCCGCGATGAACGCTCAGGGCTACGTCGCTGGGCTGGGTATTCCTGCGCCGCGCGAACGAGAACTAAAAATGTGCTTAGATTGACTATCAGTCATAAGGCTTAAGGGAGCCTTAATTGCCGTCCCAAAGCTGCGGAGGCCGGAAGTAAGGTCGACGGGTTAACAAGGTCTTAACGGCGGGCCAGCAGTGTATGGCTTTTGCGAGGCAACTGCGCCATTCACAACAATGGAATGCAAAGACAGGTGCGACGTCAGACGGCGGCCGCAACCCTGACGGCCTCAACAATATCGCCGACGACCACTGAGACCAATCCCTCGTCATCGCCTTCAGCCATCACCCGAATGACAGGCTCGGTGCCGGAAGGGCGAATAACGAGACGGCCCGCATCCCCGAGCTTCGCCCTACCTGAATCGATGGCGCGTACGACGCGGGCGTCCTCGAGCGGCTTGCCATTGGCATAGCGCACGTTTTGCAAGATCTGCGGCAAGGGCTCAAACCGGTTGGTGACCTCGCTCACAGAATTACCGGTCGAGACCACGACTGCTAGTATTTGCAGCGCAGTAACAAGACCATCTCCTGTGGTCACGAAATCGGAAAGCACGATGTGGCCTGACTGCTCACCACCGACGTTATAACCGTGCTTGCGCATGTGCTCGACCACATATCGATCGCCAACGGGCGTGCGCGTAAGCGTAAGTCCAAGGCCCTTCAAGTACCGTTCTAGGCCAAGGTTGCTCATCACGGTGGCTACCACCCCTCCGGCTGCAAGCTTGCCACGCTGGTGCCAAGTCTCAGCGATCACCGCCATGAGCTGATCACCATCGACGATCTCACCACGCTCATTGATAATCACGACGCGATCGGCGTCACCATCTAGGGCTATGCCGATGTCGGCGCGAACCTCATGTACCTTCTCTATAAGTGCATCTGGCGCTGTCGACCCACACTTGTCGTTGATGTTTCGACCGTTAGGCTCGACGCCGATTTTGATAACCTCGGCACCAAGCTCCCAAAGCGCTTGAGGCGCCACTTTGTAGCCCGCACCGTTGGCGCAATCGATAACGATACGAAGACCGTCTAGCCGCAATTTCTTGGGCAACGTGCGCTTGGCAAACTCGATGTAGCGCTCCTGCGCGCTCTCCACGCGTGTTGCGCGACCAATGGCATCGGCTCCAGCGAGCAGCTCGGTCGAATCGCGATCGACCAATTCCTCGATCCGGCGCTCGCTATCGTCGGATAGTTTATAGCCGTTGGGATCAAAAAGCTTGATGCCATTGTCGCCGTAGGGATTGTGAGAAGCCGATATCATGACGCCAAGATCGGCACGCAGCGACGTTGTAAGCATCGCAACGGCCGGAGCCGGCATTGGGCCTAAAAGAAAGACTTCCATGCCAACGGCAGTGAAGCCCGACATGAGGGCAGCTTCGAGCATGTAACCCGATAGGCGCGTGTCCTTACCTATAACTACGCGATGACGATGCGGTCCCTTCTGGAAAATCTTGCCAGCAGCCATGCCGACCTTGAGCGCCACCTCCGAAGTCATCGGATGACGGTTTGCAAGGCCGCGGATCCCATCGGTTCCGAAATAGCAGCGCGACATATCTACCCTCGTAGCTTGATCCTGCGGCACTAGACTGGCGCGTATCCTGCCTAGCTTTGCGGTTCTGTTATGGTGCATTCCCTCGGGCCGAATTGCCGCCTGAGGGCACCCTCCTAAGATCAAAATCTGACTGGGGACTTTACAGCAACAGCCCTTAGCAAAGGTGAAAACCGTGGCGAGAAGGTGTACCGCGTTGGACTTTTCCCTTGTTTATCCTAACGCCGCGTCGCAGCCGTGAAGCGCGGCCCGCCAGACGGCCAGGGCTTGGCGCGTCGCTGCCACGTCATGTACGCGAATGATCTGTATACCCTGGGCAGCGCCGGCCAGGGCCGCCGCCAGAGAGCCGGGCATCCTATCTAGGGGGTTTGGAACATCGCAGATTTGATCGATAAGTTTCTTGCGCGAGGCTCCAAGAAGAACCGCAACCCCCAGCGCGTGATAGAGGGACAGTGCCGACATAACGGAGACATTGTGATGTACGTGCTTGCCAAATCCGATTCCCGGATCGACGACGATTTTCGATTTTGGGATACCCGCTGCTTCGCAAGCTTCGATGCGGTTTTCTAAGAAGTCGAACACGTCGAGTACCACATCGGCGTACTGCGGGTCGTCGTTCATTGTCTTGGGATCACCCTGAGCATGCATAAGGATGACAGGCAAGCCCGTCTCCGCCGCGGTGGTGAGGGAAAGCGGATCGTAGGTCAGGGCGGAGACGTCATTGAGGATATCGACTCCTGCGGCTGCAGCACGGCGCATCACTTCCGCCTTGCGCGTATCAATCGAAATACGTATCTCGGTTTTGTCCCGCAATCCTTCAATCACGGGCATGACGCGTGCAAGCTCTTCATCAAGCGATACAGGATCGGCGCCCGGGCGCGTTGACTCGCCACCAATATCGAGAATGTCGGCACCTTCCTCCGCAAGTCGCAGGCCATGATCGATTGCAGCTTCGGCCGAGCCCAGCATGCCGCCATCGGAAAAGCTATCCGGGGTAATATTGACAATGCCCATAATCCGCGGGCGATCGAGCGTTAAGCCAGCGAAACGCGCGCGGGGTGCTCGGATCGCTTCAAGGAGATCGGAGGCGGCAACTGTGTGCCGCCCCCAATCACGCTCGAATGCATCACCAAGGGCTGCTATTTGCCGGTTCGTTACTTTGCCATCGCGCCGAATAATCTCCACCGCCGCAAACCGCAATGGCTGACCAGCAAGCGGCAGCCCACCCCAGGCTCTTTCGCCATCGTCTGAGGGTGCGGAGAACAAGCCAACAGGGCGGATGTAGATTGCGCGCTGCATAGCCTGAAAGACACCTCGAATAAATGGTTACGGCCGCGAGATGTCCCGCGGCCGACCATGCAGACCTTGATCACCGCCAAAGAGCGGCCGAAAGAATGCTCACGATTGCGGTTGTGGCTCCATGCCGCCAGTGTCCGGTTCCCCACGCGGGCGTGCCCGGCTACCCGTGGAGGGAACCGCCGAACTAGCCGTTTCGGCGGGTCCATCATCATCCGCTGCGCGCACGATCTTCTCGCCGCGCAACAACGTCTTAACCTCTTCGCCGTTGACGGTCTCGAATTCCATTAGCGCCTGCGTGATCGCTTCCAGCTCGGTCCGGTGCGCGGCTAAAACCTCGCGCGCCTTCGCTTCGCCCGCGGTCACTATGCGGCGGATTTCCTCGTCGATGAGTTTCGCCGTATCTTCCGACATGTTCTGGCGCTGCGTAACAGAATGGCCAAGGAAGACCTCTTGCTGGTTTTCATTGTAGCGCAGCGGGCCAAGCTTCTCGCTCATGCCCCATTCAGTGACCATACTCCGCGCAAGCTCTGTTGCTTGCTGGAGATCACTCGACGCGCCGGTATTGAGGTGATCCTTGCCATAGATGAGCTGCTCAGCGATGCGGCCACCGAACGCCATCGCGATGCGTGCCTCACACCACTGCTTGGAATAGCTGAGCTTGTCACGCTCGGGAAGGTTCATGGTCACGCCCAGCGCCCGCCCGCGCGGAATGATCGTGACCTTATGGAGAGGATCCCCGCCCGGGACCTTGAGACTGACGAGCGCATGCCCGGCCTCATGGTAAGCGGTGGCAAGCTTCTCCTCCTCGGTCATGGCCATGGAGCGCCGTTCCGCACCCATCATGACTTTGTCTTTCGCATCCTCGAACTCGTTCTGTGTCACCAGCCGCTTGTTACGGCGAGCGGCCAACAACGCAGCCTCGTTGACGAGATTGGCTAAATCGGCACCAGAGAAGCCAGGCGTACCTCGCGCGATGACCTTGGGGTCAACATCGGGCGCAACGGGAACCTTCCGCATATGCACGCGCAGGATCTTTTCACGCCCCGAAACGTCTGGGTTCGGCACCATGATTTGGCGATCAAAGCGGCCGGGGCGCAGCAGGGCTGGATCCAACACGTCCGGACGGTTGGTAGCGGCGATGAGAATAATGCCTTCGTTCGCCTCGAAACCATCCATCTCCACGAGAAGCTGATTTAGCGTCTGCTCGCGCTCATCGTTGCCACCCCCAAGGCCGGCGCCACGGTGACGGCCAACGGCGTCAATCTCGTCGATAAATATAATGCACGGTGCGTTCTTCTTTGCCTGCTCGAACATGTCGCGCACGCGCGATGCACCAACGCCGACGAACATCTCGACGAAATCAGAGCCCGAGATCGTAAAGAAAGGAACGTTGGCTTCGCCGGCAATCGCGCGTGCAAGCAGTGTCTTGCCGGTACCTGGCGGACCTACGAGCAGCGCTCCACGGGGTATGCGCCCGCCTAGACGCTGGAACTTCTGCGGATCGCGCAGGAATTCGACGATTTCCTGAAGGTCGTCCTTGGCCTCATCGACGCCCGCCACATCCTCAAACGTCACTCGCCCGTGGCGCTCAGTGAGCAGCTTAGCCTTAGACTTGCCAAAGCCCATGGCCCGGCCCGAGCCCGACTGCATTTGGCGCATGAAGAAAATCCATACTGCGATGAGGAGCAGCATGGGAAACCAGCTGAGCAGCATGCTCATGATCGACGGCACGTCCTCATCCGAAGGCCGCGCGCGGAAGTTTACTTCCTTCTTCTGCAGACGCTCGACCAGCGTAGGATCTTGAGGTGCGTAGGTGGAAAATGCGGAGCTGCCATCACGCATTTTGCCTTGGATGCGGTTGCCTGCCAGCGTCACCTCGGCGACCTTACCCTCGTCGACCGCATGCAAGAATTCTGAATAGGTGATCTCTTTGCCGCGCTGGCTCTGAGCAGGATTATTGAAAAGGTTAAATAAAGCCGCTAGCAGAACCAGGATCGCCACCCAGATGGCCAGCTTTTGGAAGTTCGAGTTCATTGCGTTCCTTATACGGCTCCCAGGCGCCCCAAGATACCCAAATGCATCATTGACAATAATACGGCGCCCAAAACACCGTTAACATAGGTATGGCGCCGTTCCTTGCCAAGTTACAGAGTTGAGCTCCCAAATAGTTTAACGTATAGAAAAATTGCCAGTGGCCCAAGGGTCGCAGCCAAAAACCGCCCGCGGTGGCTCTTTGATCTTCAGAACAACAATAGGGCCCTACCAAAGGAATTCAGCCGAACAAAGCTGCTGTCCGTCGCGTCCATACCCCGCAAATGGATCGGGCGCCTCAAATAGCTGGGGAACGGCAAACAGCTCATCCGCCTGCCAAAAGGACGGTAGCGTTGCTGCTACGCCGGCGATCGGAACATCTTCGCTACCGCTAAGGTGCTTGCGCAATTGAGCAAAACTGTCAGCGCCGAGTGCACGAACAATGAGCGGGTTGCGCAGTTGGGGCGAGGCCCATACCCGGAACCTCCGATCCCACGTGGCAAAGTGCCCTGGTTCCAAAGCACACTCTGGCAGACCTGCGCGACCCGGTTCTCGAGCAACACAGATTTTGTCGCCAAGCCGAGAGATAATGCAGCCGCCGAGCGTGGCCGCCTCAAAGCCTGGTTGAGTCAGATGGTCGACCAACGCTTCTAACTTGGCAA